>JAEEGL016026910.1_pt1 | contig 95844 bp, 65 predicted proteins | sample 9134231 | NCBI WGS metagenome assembly JAEEGL01 (sample SAMN16246548, study PRJNA631951) | gut metagenome | biome: gut microbiome; feature: rumen; material: fiber-attached | host: Bos | place: Iran: Karaj | collected 2018-10 | reverse complement strand
GGGATGCAGAGACGCACGAAGTCATTGCCTCCGAAGCGGTTCTCGCGGGTCACGGGGTCGCGGTCGGCGAGGACGTATCCGATCTCGCAGGCGCGGATGCCGGCTTCCAGATACAACTCGCAGGTCAGCGTCTGGGCCGGAAACTCCTCCTTCGGCACTTGGGTGAGCACCTTGTCGGCATCGACGAAGATGGCGTGGCCACCGGCAGGACGCTGGTAGGGGATGCCGTATTCGTCGAGTTTGTCGGCCAGGTATTTCACCTGCTTCACGCGGGTCTCGACCATCTCGAACTCCAAGTTCTCCTTCAGACCGACGGCCAGGGCGTCCATGTCACGACCGTTCATGCCGCCGTAGGTCAGGAAGCCCTCGAAAGGAATGCAGAACAACTTGGCGCCTTCGTACCACTCCTGCTTGCGGGTGGCGATGAAACCGCCCATGTTGACCAAACCGTCCTTCTTGGCGCTCATCGTCATGCTGTCGGCATAGGAGAACATCTCCTTGCAGATCTCGCGGAGACTCTTGTTCTCGTACCCCTTCTCACGGGTCTTGATGAAGTAGGCGTTCTCGATGAAACGGGCGCTGTCGATGTTGACAGGCACGCCGTACTTGTGGCACAACTCGCAGGTCTCGCGGATGTTCTGCATCGAAACGGGCTGACCGCCGACGGTGTTGTTGGTGACGGTGAGGACCATGAAGGGCACCTTGCCCTCATTCTCCTTCAGCACCTTCTCCAACTTCTCGATGCTGACGTTGCCCTTGAAGGGAACCTCGAGTTGGGTGTCGTAGGCCTCGGGCACGGTGACGTCGATGGCGAAGGCCTTGCGGCTCTCGATGTGTCCCTTTGTGGTGTCGAAGTGGGCGTTGCCGGGAACCACCATGCCGGGCTTCACTAAATAGGAGAAGAGCACGTTCTCGGCGGCACGGCCCTGGTGAGTCGGGATGACGTAAGGAAATCCCGTGATCTCCGTGATGGTGTCTTTCATGTGGTAGAAGGAACGGGCGCCGCCGTAACTCTCGTCGCCCATCATCATCGCGCTCCACTGCCGGTCGCTCATGGCACCGGTGCCGGAATCGGTGAGCAGGTCGATATAGACGTAGTCGCTCTTGAGCATAAAAATGTTCTCGTGGGCTTCATGAAGCCATTTTTCGCGTTCTTCGCGAGTGGATTTCTTGATGGGCTCCACCATCTTGATTTTCCACGCTTCTGCAAAGGGAATTTCCATAACGTTGTTTTTTGAAGTTATTAATTATTTTAAAATATTGATATTCACTATTTTGCTGTTTTCTTTCCTTGCCGTTGATGCTTCAACAGCACGCATTTGGCACAATGCCCGCATTGGATGGTTTGCTCGTTGACACTCACGGAGTGGTCGAGTTCCCCGTTCTTACGGTAGTATTTCCACGTGCCGGTGCAGTTGCCGTTGTTGTCGTAATGACCGATGTAAAGGGGATAGCCGTTCTCTTGATAGGCCAACTCGTCTCCGATCTGAAGCCCGTTGCGGTAGGTCTCCTGCGACCAGAGTTGTCCGTTGGGGTAGTAAGCGGTGCAGACACTGTCGCGCACGCCATTGTGAAGGTTCTCGACGATATAGACCTTGCCTTGGCTGTACGAAACCTTGCAGGTGATCTGATTGCTGAGCGCGCCGGTGCTGTCTTTGCCCAGAATGTACGCCGTGCTATCGATGTTGGGCGCATTGGGGTTCTTCAGACTGTCCGGGGTGATCTCCACCATCCGCGGCATCTCGGCATACGGGTCCCCTTGCAGGAAGGTCGTGGTCTTCTCGCCCATCTCCACCTGCTTCGCCGGTTTCTCCTTCTCTTTGCATGAAGAGAGCGCGAAGAGGCACGCGCAAAGAATGATGATGACTCTTTTCATCGTGGATTATTTGTCGGTTTTCTTGGGAGTGCATTTCTTGTCCAACTCCTCGATCACGTTCCGGGTGATGTCGCGTGTCGGGTCGGCCACGATGACGGTGGGGTTGGCGGAGGAGTAGGTGATGATGTAGGAGGCAGGGGAGCCGTCCACGGCGTTGTTGACCGTGTTGGCGGCATCACGCAATACCTGCATCATCTCTTCGGTGATGTCGGCCTGCTTTTTGGCCAACCCTTCCATCGCGGTCTGATAGTCCTCCTTGATCTTCTGGTCTGCCTCGCCCAACTGCTGATAGGTATATTGCATCTGCTCCTCGGTCAGCACACCGGCTTGGACATTCTTCTGGAACTGGGCGGCGTCGGCCTCGAGTTTCTTCTGGCGGGTGGTGAAGGATGCTTCCAACTTGTCGGCCTCTTCGTCAAGAATGGCCTGCTTCTCTTTCCAAAGCGCACACTCGTAAATCGTGTCCATGTTGAGATAGAGAATGTTGCCGTTGCCGGGCTTGGTGGCCACCTTCACGGGCGTGCTCTTGGTGGATTCGTTGTCCGAGGAAGCGCATTTGCCACCGCAAAAGTGGAGGATGAACAGCACCACGACGGCGATCAGCAACAGGCACTCCACAACCCAGTGGGCCATGTGTCCGCAACTGCATTTCTTCTTCTTTTTCTCTCCGGCTTCCGGCTGATCTGCCTCCGGCTCGGCTGCTGGCGCAATGAATTCGGTCCGGTTCTCCGCGGGAGTCACGACCTCTTTTTTATCTTCCATCTCTTCCATAGGGCAATTCTGATTGAATTATGTTTTTTGTTTTCAATAATTTAGTTGTAATAATCTTAAGCTGCAAAATTACATAAAATTTCTTGATTATCCAACTCTTATTATAATGTACAAATTTGAGGGGATTTCGTTTCCTGACCTTCTCTGTTTTCTGAAAAAAAAAGAGTACCTTTGCCCCGTCATTTCATCATGCGCCAACGGATCCATCAAATTCTGAAAGAACATTGGGGCTACGACCAATTCCGGCCGTTGCAGGAGGATACCATCCTTTCCGTTCTCGACAACCGCGATACGCTCGCCCTGCTGCCCACCGGTGGCGGCAAGTCCATCTGCTTCCAGGTGCCCGCGCTCGCCCGCGAAGGCGTCTGCCTCGTCGTCTCCCCCCTCATCGCCCTCATGAAGGATCAGGTGGCCAACCTGCGCAAGAAGGGCGTCAAGGCCGCCGCCATCTACTCCGGCATGAGCCGCGCCGAGATCGGCGTCATCCTCGACAACTGTTTGTTCGATAAGGAGTTGAAGTTTCTCTACCTGTCGCCCGAACGCTTGACAACGGAGGTCTTTTTGGCTCATCTCAAGCGGATGAAAGTCGGCATGATCGCCGTTGATGAGGCGCACTGCATCTCCCAGTGGGGCTACGACTTCCGTCCGCCTTACCTTGAAATCGCCAACATCCGGCAGTATTGCCCAGGGGCCCCCGTTCTGGCGCTCACCGCCACTGCCACCCCCGAGGTGGTCGATGACATCCAGGAGAAACTGCGGTTCAAGGAGAAAAATGTCTTTCAGAAGAGTTTTAAACGCGACAACCTGACCTATTACGTGCAGAAGGAGCAGGACAAGCTCGGGCGGATGTTGCGCATCATGCAGCACTACCCGGGCACGGGCATCGTGTATGTGCGCAACCGCCGAAAGACCCGCGAGACCGCCGAGTTCCTGCAACGCCACGGCATCAGCGCCGACTACTACCACGCCGGACTCGACCCCGCCGTGCGCGACCGCAAGCAGCAGGCATGGATGGACGGCACCACCCGCGTCATCGTCTCCACCAACGCCTTCGGCATGGGCATCGACAAGCCCGACGTCCGCTTCGTCGTCCACATCGACATCCCCGACACCCTCGAGGGCTACTTCCAAGAGGCCGGCCGCGGCGGGCGCGACCTCCAGCCCTCCGTCGCCATCCTGCTATACGACGACGCCGACCTCCGCGACCTGAAACGCAACTTTCAGACCGCCTTCCCGCCGCTGCCCTTCATCCAACAGGTCTATCGCACCCTTTGTAGCGATCTCCACATTCCCATCGCCGGCGGCCTCGACGAGTCCTATCCCGTTGACTTGGCTGACTTCGCCCGCCGCCACGAGTGGAATCCCGTCGAGGTCTATCAATCCATCCGGCTCATGGAGAAGACCGGCGCCATCGCTTACGACGACGACAAGTGCGAGCCCGCACAACTGATGTTCCTGCTTTCTCAAGAAGATATTGACAATCTGAAAAAAACACCGCTGTACCAGAAGGCGGAACCCTTCATTCAGTTGCTCCTGCGCTCCTACAGCGGCATCTTCGCGCATCCTGTCATCATCGACGAGGCCGAGATCGCCCGCCGCGCCGACTGCACCGAAAAGGTCGTGAAGGAGCGGCTCAACTATCTTGCCAAGTTCGGCTATGTAGAATACCACCCGCGCAATTCCCTGCCCAAGGTGCTCTTCACTCGACCGCGCGTCGATGAGAAGTACCTCTTTTACGACCGCAGCGTGTATGACAGCCGCAAGCAGGTGGCAAAAAAACGGCTGGATTCCGTAACGCACTATGTGACAGATAACACCGTCTGCCGTAGCCGCCAACTACTGGCCTATTTCGGGGAGACGGAAAGCGATGCGTGTGGCAAGTGCGATGTCTGTCGCGCCGTCCGGGCCGCCCGTCTTCGCCGCGACGAGTTCAACCAAATCCGGCAGGCCGTCATCGAGGCCTACCCGCAGTGCGCCGACATCAGGGAGTTGGTCAACCTCCTGGGCAACCGTTTCGATGAGGATCGCATCGTGGAGGTGACCCGCTGGCTGATCGACAACAACAAACTGTCGTAAGGTAGAGGAGCAAACAACACTTCATTCCGACAATGACATCGGCAACCCATTCCCTTCTCTCAAAAGGGATGGCCGCAGGCCGGGGTAGTCAAACTGAAAAACGACTTTAACCTTTCAACTTTAACTTTCCACTATTGGAACGTGTAGTTGATGCCGATGTAGAAGGTCAGCCCTTGGGCGTAGTAGTACTTGTTCGGGAACTTGTTGACGTTGTAGTCGCTGTAGTCGAACCGGCGCTGCTCCCAAGCGGAGGTGACCAGGTTCTTGTTGTTGGTGAGGTTGGTCACGCTCACGTTGAAGCCGATGGTGTTGCGTTTCACCTTCCAGGACTTGCCGATGGAGGCGTCGAGGGTGAACTGCCCTTTCAGCCGCTCCTGCGCCACCAGGTCTTGGTACAACTGGCTGCTGCTCTCCAGGGTGCCGCGGGCGGCCGTGGTGCGGCGCTCAGGGTTCATGTCGGCGTAGATCTTGTCGAAGTAGTTGGCATTCACGCTGACAAACCAATATTTGTAGTTGAATTTCACGCCGAGGGTAGCGCCCACCTGCGGACTGCCGGCCACGTGGAAGTTCTTCCAATAGACCTGCTCGGTATATTCGCTCTTGCCGTTGCCAAGCACGTCGTAGCCGTTGTCCGCCGTGATTGTCACGTTCGGACGGTTGGTGTAGATGTAGTCGCCGTAAGTGCCGGCCAAAGCCACCGTGAACATCGAGCCGATCGGGATCTCCACGCCCAACTCCACGCCCATGTTCTGCTTGTCGATGTCGGTCATGGCGTAGTTGACGAAACTGCCGTAGTCGTCGTGGTAGAAACTGAACTGGTCGGTCACATCCATGAACTTGTAGTAAAAGACCGACAGACGCATCCGCATGAAGGGATAGCGCATGACGTAGGAGAAATCAACGCCGAGGTCTTTCTCGTTGGTCAGTCCGTTCACGTAGTCGTTGCGGATGGTGGGGCTGATGAAGGCGTCTAAGATGCTGGGGGCTTGCGTCTGCCATTGCCCGTTCAACACCAGGTAGTTACGACCGTTGATCTTGTAGGTCAAGCCGGCCTTGGCACCGTAGTTGAGAAATATCTGGTGAGCGGAATTTCCCTGCGAGTTGTCGGGGAAACGGCCGTTGCGCATGAAGCCGGTGCGCCACATCTCGGTGGATGTCCCGTTCAGGCCGACGTGGAAGTCGATGTGGCTGTACGAGAACTTGGCCGTGGCCCACAGATTCTGACGGTAGATGTTGTAGGCGTAGTCGTAGCCGAATCTGTCGCCCACGCCGAGGTGCGCGCCGATGTTGTCGAGGTCGTCGTACAGCAGGTATGGGTTGTCGGGACTCTCGCCGTCGGCGTACTTGTCCTCGTTGAGCCAGTAGGCACCGCCCAGCAAGTCGTTGATGGTTTTGTAGTTGCGTTGTCTGTATCCGCGAATGTCCACGCCCGCCGACAACTTGATGTTGTCGCTGAGGTTGGCGACGAGGTTGGACGAAGCGGCCACCATCACGTGGTCGATGACGCGGTTCTCGACGATGTACTGTGCCTGCTCGTCGATGGCGGCGGCCAGTTGGTTCACCTCATACATGTGGTCCCAGTCGAGTTGGCGCATGCCCTTGTTGTGGGTCCACTGCTCGGTGTACCACGCCTGCAGTTCGGGGTCGTCGTTGAAGTAACTGGGCAGATAACGGTAGTAGTCGGGACGTGGGTCGGGCACGTTGTTCCAGTTGAGGGAAGTGGTGCTCTGTCGTCCGAAAGTGGAGGCGATGTTACTGGTGATCTGTAGTTTGCCGTTTTCAGGGGTGTAGAAATGCGACAGCATGAAGACGGGCTCGTAGGTGTCGCGGATGCGGGCATTGCGCTTCTTGCCGTCGTACCAGCCCCAGTTGGAGTTGTAGTAGTGGTCGCCGGTGAGGTCATAGACCTCCTGCGTGGAGTTGGCCTGCAGACTGCGCGAGGTGGGGGAGCCCCAGACGGTCAGGTTGAGGGCGTGCTCGTTGTTGAACCGCTTCTCGGCGGCGAGGAAGTAGGCGAAGCCGGTGTAACTGCTGCCGTCAACGTAACTCAACTGCGAGCCGAAGCGGGTGGAGGCGGAGGCCGCGACCGACCAGCCGTTCTTCAACAGCCCGGAGGCGTAGGTGAGCATGATGCGGTTGTTGTAGTTGCGGTTGCAGAGCGAGTAGTTGGCGTGGAACTGATGACGGTACGAGGAGGCGCGGGTGCTGTAGTTGGTGGAACCGCCCACGTCGCCGAACAGGAAGGTGACCGGGTCGAGGTTGCCGACGTTCTCTGGCCAGCGGAAGACTCGGTTCAGCCCGCCCCACTGCGAGTAGGAGGCGCGCCCCGTCACGGCATTCTCCATCTCCAACCCGTTGATGGCGATGCTCTGGTACTTCGAATCCACGCCGCGCGACTTGAAATAGGCGATGCTGAAGGCATACGACGTGTTGCTGCTGTAAATGTCGCGAGAGGAGTGCAGCAGTCCGGGCACGTAGCCGCCCGTCGTGACATCCTCGTCGTCGAGACTCTCCGTGTCGAATGTGGTCCCTTCGACATTGCCCGAAACGCGCGTCGTGCTGTCGGCTCCCGTCGCCTCGTTTTGCGAAAACGCTGTCAAAGAGAAGATTATCAATAAGGTGGAAAGTAATAGCGCTCTTTTCATAGGGAGAAAGATTATGCGAATAATTCAAACTGCAAAAATACATTTTTTCGTTGAAATCCGTTCTTTTTTTTACTGAAATCAATCAAATGGATTTTAATCCTTGTCAATGTGAAAAAAATCATGTATTTTTGCCCATTCTAAAAAATGAATCGATGAAACGAGGAGTTTTTCTTATCATGTTGATTGTAAGCGTATTATACGTTTCCGCGCAAAAGAATACGCCGATGCGCGCCTACAATCTTTTTTATGACCAAGACTATGTGAAGGCCAAGGAGTGCATTGACGAGTGCATTCAGGACGAGAAATTCTCCACCAAGGCCAACACATGGCTCTACAAGGCCAACATCGAGTATCGCCTTGCGTTGGACGACTATTCGGCACGCCAGAAGGACGCGAATCACCAGCCGCTCTACCCCACGGCTCCCCGCGATTCCTACTTGGCTTTCAAGAAGGCCCAGGAACTCAACAAGAACATCGAGGCCACCGACATGTACTCCCCCTATCAGGCCATGCCGGTGCTTTACCCCGTGCTCTTTTTGGAAGGCGTCGATGAGATCAACGCCAAACGGTATGAAGCCGCCCGCGACATCCTCGCCTTAGCCGTCGAAAGTTACGAAATCCAAGCTCCACAGTATCCTCTCAACGGAGAACTCTATTACTACTACGCTTACGTCTTCACCATGCTGGAGCAGCCGGAACAGGCCCGCATCTACTACCAGAAGGCCCTCGACGATGGTTCCCAGAACATCAACGTCTTTGTCGGACTGATCGACTCCTACAAGTCGGAAGGCAAGAAGGACGAGGTGAAGAACTTGATAGCCAAAGGATTGCAGAAGGAACCGAACAATGCTTTCCTGCGTGTGGCGGAAGCCGACTACCTCTATTGGACCGACCAGCAGGCACAGGGACGGCAGAAGCTGCAACACCTGCCCGCCTCCGTCTCCCAGAATCCGCAGTGCGCCATCAACGCTGCCAACCTCATGCTCAGCGATAGTCTGTACAGCGAAGCCGAGACGTTGCTCACCCAGGCGTACCGTCTCGCTCCCGACAATGCCATCATCGCGCACAACCTTGGCGTCTGCTGCTCCAACATGGGCGAATTCAAATACCTTGAAGCTGAGCGCATCAAACTCAAAACCGACAAGAACACATACCAGGCCATGCGTGCGGAGAGCGACGAGTATCTCGCCCGCGCCGCCACCTACTTCGAGGCCGCACTTCAATCCAACCCCGACGACACCAAGGTGTTGCAACGCCTCCGTCAAATCTATCTCCGTCTCGGACAAGAGGGTAAGGCACAGGAAATCGAGCAGAAAATTAAACCTTAATCGCAAATAAGAATCAATAATCATTAAACTTAATACCATATCATCATGAAAAAGCTGTTTTTAATCGCATTGACATTCCTCTTCGCCATCGGGCTGAGTGCACAGAACGTTGAAGACGTATGGCTGCTGTTGCAGAACAAGAAGATCTACCCCGCCCAGAAGAAAATTGAAGAGTGCATGCCCGTCAACCAGACCAATCCCCGTGCCTGGCTTTTCCGTGGAAATGTCTATCTCCAGGTTTATCAACTTGATAATGAACGTCTGAAAAAGGATCCGAGTTACCAAACCCGTTTTCCCGATGCGATTCTCACCTCGTATGAGAGCTTCTACAAAGCCATCGAACTCGATCATGACGTCGCGCCCATCACCGGTTTGGTGGATGCCAAGACCGGTCAGTTGACTTGCGCTTCCGAGATGTTCGACATCGCGGGAAGAGCCAAGAAGGCCGGCGACAACGAAAAGGCCATAAAGTACTACAATGCCGCCGCCAGGGCCTTGTTGCTCGATGAAGAGAAAGGTCGTTTCTACTCCGGTTTGGCATATTACAATGTAGCCATAATTTGCTATGGCATCCAAGATATGGAGGGTTATGAAACCGCCCTTGAGAATGCGATGAAAGTCAATACCACTTACGACGTCATCTACCGTATGGCTTACAACGTGGCATCCAACAAGAAGGACACCGTCAAATGCGGTGATATCTTGAAGCTTGCCAAGAAAAACGTCGCCAAGGAGGAGAGAGGTCCCATTTACGCTCTCGAACTCGACTACACGAGCATCACCAATGACAGCGTCGCCTTCGAGAAGTGCCTCAAGAACGTGTTGAAATACACGGCCGACTCCTCTGTGATGCGTGACTGCGCCCTTTCACTGGCCAACACCAAGAAGTTCGACATGGCCATCCAATTGCTCGACTCCGCGCAACTGAAGACCCCCGACTGCTTCGAGATCGCCAGCGCATACGCCTACACTTACTTCCTGCAAGCTGATGAGTTCACTTCCCTCATCAAGAGCGTCTTCTCCCGCACAGACCTTGAGATGAGTGAGCGTATCGCTCTCAAGAACCAATACAGCGAGCAGCAAAAGTCTATGATGGAGAAATCGTACAACTGGGGCCTCAAGGCATACAACGCCAACGCCAACGATCCTTCCAACAACAGCATTGTGAAACAGTTGGGAACGCAGTTGGGCAAGGACATTCCGGAAGGTCTGAAGTAGTCCGCACTCAGGCATGAAAAGAATCCTGATACTGCTTACCGCGCTGCTCCTCGGCGGCAACATGCAGGCCACGCCTGCCGACACCGCCACCGCAGCTCCAAACACACCGCCGGCATCCACCTTCGATGCCGGCGGCGCTGTGGATACCACCAGCGTTGTGATGAGGGTCAAAAACTGGTACTTCCATCACCTCAACTACGGCACGGTTTCGCTGCTGATGGGACTGGAGAGTTCCTTCATCCCGTTCCCGTCGGAGATCGTGGTGCCGCCCGCCGCATGGGCCTCCTGCGACGAGACAACCCCGCTCCACACCACCGACTCCAAGTTCGTCAATATCGCTTTGGTAGTGCTCTTCGCCACCCTCGGCGCCATCATCGGCGCACTCATCAACTACCTTCTCTCCTACTTCCTCGGTAGGCCCTTCATCTATTGGTTCGTCGATACCAAGGTGGGGCATTTGCTGATGCTCAGCGGCGAGAAGGTGAGGCGGGCGGAGGACTACTTCGTGAAACATGGCCGGTCGTCCACCTTCATCGGACGGTTGGTGCCCGTGGTGCGGCAGTTCATCTCCATCCCCGCGGGGTTGGCCAAGATGCCCATCCTGCCCTTCATCGGCTACACCGCCCTCGGCGCCGGAATCTGGAACATCATCCTCGCCCTCGTCGGTTATTTCCTGCACGGACAGGAAGACCTCATCAACAAGTACATCCACGAGATCTCGTGGGTGCTCCTCGGCCTCGGCGTCCTTTTTGTCGCCTACCTTATATGGAAAGGTATCCGAAAGAGAAAACGTAACGCCCAACAATCCGCTTCCTGATGCGACTGTTCGGTTTGGTCGGCTATCCGGTGGCTCAGAGTCAGTCGCCGGCTTTCTTTCATCAACTATTTGAAAAAGAAGGAATTGTCGATGCGGAATATCGACTTTTCCCGTTGAAGGATATTCGTTTTTTGCCGGAATTGATGGCCGAAAATCCGGATTGGGTCGGCTTCAACGTGACGCATCCCCACAAGCAGGCGGTGATGTCGTACGTGGATTCGTTGACGAAGGAGGCAGAAGAGGTGGGTGCCGTGAACACGGTTCTGGTGATGCGGGAGAACGGGAAGGTTCGGCTGGTGGGCCACAACACCGACGGCGCGGGTTTCGCCTGCCTGTTGCGCGAGGCCTGCCCGCAACCGCCACGTGCGGCGTTGGTCTTGGGTACCGGCGGTGCTGCCAAAGCTGTTTTCAATGTGCTGAAAAATAATGGAATAGATGCCGCATTCGTCTCCCGACAATCGGAAAAAGGAGACTACACATACAACGAACTCACCCCTTCTATTATTCAAAGATACAACTTGATTATCAATGCGACGCCATTGGGAATGGCCTGTGATACCCGCTGTCCAGATATTCCATATTCATCTATTACACAACAACATACATTGATTGATTTAGTCTATAATCCTGCCGTCACACCTTTTATGCAAAAGGGTAGGGAACGGGCCGCCCGTGTCTTCAACGGACTGACGATGCTGCACGAGCAGGCGTTGGCCAGTTGGAAGTTTTGGAATGGGGGCGGGGAGTGCCTTTTTCCCTTTTCATGCAATAAATGAAAAAATTGCTCGTTTTGTTTTCCTTAAATTGAAATCGTGAAACATCTCAAAACCATAATCGTCACTCTTCTTCTTGCGGCATCGTTGCTGCCGGCTTCGTCGCAGCGGTCGAGTTTCGGTGTTCCGAACCTGCAGAAGTACGATAACCAACTTTTCCACTTCGGCTTCATGCTGGGATACAACCAGTTCGATTTTGCCATCCGCTCCGATGCCGACCTCAGCCGGTACGACTCGCTGATGATCATCAACACGGCGCCGATGAGCGGTTTCAACCTCGGCATTGTCACCAACCTGCGCTTGGGCAAGTTCTTCGACCTGCGGTTCATCCCCGGGCTATCCTTCGGCGACCGCGTGGTGCGCTATACCATCCACTACTCCGACGGCTCCGACCTGATCACGAAGAAGCGCGTCGAGTCTGTCTATCTGGATTTGCCGCTGTTGGTGAAGTTCAAGTCGTCGCGTATGCACAACGTGCGCGCGTATGTCATCGGGGGTGCGCAGTACAGTCTCGACCTGATTTCGGCGGCGAAGAAGCAGAACAACAACCCTCACGAGATCATGTTGAAACTCTATCCCAATGACGTGCAGGCGCAGGTGGGTGTCGGGTTGGACTTCTATTGCGCCTATTTCAAGTTCACCACGGAGTTCAAGATGTCGTTTGGCTTGGTGAACCTTTTGGTGAAGGAGGACAACATGTATGCGGAGACGGTGCAGTCGCTCCGTTCCAAGATGTTCCAGATCTCCTTTATTTTCGAATAAGGAAGCCGTTACTCCTTTTCTTTCTGTTCATATTCCTGAATGAGGGCCTTGTAGTCGTCGCGGGTGCGCAGTGGGGCGAAGTCGGGGTCATTACCAATGATGTGTCGATGTTCCCAATAGGTGCCTTTTTGGAAGGATTTCCGAAGGAACTCCATGGCCAGATCCAATTCTCCGAGAATGACATAGGTAGAGGCAATAGTGTAAAGTTCTTGCCCATCCTTGCTGTTGAGGTCGTAGAACACTTCCATTTGCGAAAGTGCCTTTTCATGGTCCCCGAGGAAGTGATAGGGGATGATCCGATTGGAGTCAATGGCCAGTGATTGGTGGAAGTCTTTGAATGCCGCGGCGGTGTCTCCCAAGACGAGATGGGCATGGCCGCGGGTGTTGAAGAGCGTGCCGGGTTGCTGGCAGGTGTCTAAATAGATTTCAAGGCGTTGGACGAGTTCCGAGTATCTTTCGGCGTTGTACAATAATTGAATGTTCTCGATGAAGATGTCGTCTTTATATTGAATAGCCAAGAGTGAGTCGCAGATGTGGATGGCTTCGTCGAATTGTCCGCTGCAGTATGCAATGACTGCCTTGCGTTCTTCGACTTCAAACGAATCGAGGTGATATTGCCGTTGCAGTTCGTCCAGATGCTGCTTTGCTGCAGCGATTTCGCCCGCACCCAAGTCCATTGTGATAAGTCTCTCGAGGGTGGTGGAATCCGGGATGCGCTCGTAGGCATCGAGATAGCACTGGCGGGCATGATAACGTTGTCCCAAGTAGTAGTACATTTCGCCCGTCATGGATATCCAGAAGGTGTTTTGGGTCTGTTTGTTCTGTTGGGCCTCCAAGTACTGGAACATGGTTTCGGGAATGTTGTCGGCGATGAGTTTGAAGAGGGTGCCGATGGTATCGTGCCAATAGTCCATGTTGATGTATCGGATGAGGTCTCCGAGGGCGACCTCGTACTGTTCTGCCCGGCACTTTAGCATGGCATGCACGAGGTAGAAATCCGCGAAGTTGCGATTGGCCGACATCCCTTTTTCACAGACTGCGGTGGCTTCACCCAAATCCTTGTCTTTCAGAATGTAACACATGGATAGGTATCCATCGGGTTCTTGGGGCGCTATGTCAATGATGTGCTGGTAGTCGGCGATGGCGGCTGTGGTGTCTCCCATCAACTCGTGGATTTCACCCCGGAATCTGTATTTATCCATGTCGTTGGGATCGAGTTTGATGGCCGAGTTGATCTGTTCTAACGCCAGCTTGAGCTCTCCTTTCAATTTGTTCACCAATGACATGTAAACATACACGCCTGCTCGCTCCGACTTGGGCAGCAGTTTCAGGGAAATCTCGAAGTTCTGGAGAGACTCGTCGTACGCTCCGTATGCGGCTAAGGCGATACCTTTTCCAAAGTAGTTGTAGCCCGACTTAGGGTTCGTTTTGACTTCTTGGTCGAAGCAGGCAATGGCTTCTTCGTACTGTCCCTGCTCAACCATATTCCAGCAGGTGACCCAATTTTCGGAGGGTTGGTTTTTCTGTGAAAAAAGGGAAAGACAGCAGAAAAACAGCAGAAAAGCAATGGGTAACTTTTTCATAATAAGGGGTTTAAGGGTTTATAAAGGTTTGAGGATTTTGTCTTTTGCTTCCGGAGTAGAGGTCATAGCGCAGGAATTTGCACTCCAAGGCACCGTTGTAGAGGGTGGATTTTTTGGAGGAATGCAGTCCTATATTCTTGATTGCCTGCATGTTGGAACTGATGATGCAGGCAGTGCAGCCAGCGTATTTCTGTTTGAGGGTGTCGCCGATTTCGCGGTATAGGGTGTCGATGTCTTCCATGTCGAGGCGTTCGCCGTAGGGTGGGTTGAAGATGAGGAAGGCGGGTGTGCGGGGCGGGGTGGTGTCGCGCATGGCTTTGCGGCCGAGGTGGATGAAGTCGGAGAGGCGGGCCTGGCGCACGTTGTCGCGGGCCAAGTCCAGAAAGCGGGCGGAGATGTCGCTGCCGTAGAAGTCGATGGGGATGTCGTCGTGGATGTCGGCTTCGTCGGTGATGCGGTTCCAGCGTTTGCGGTCGAAGTTGCTCCAGTGGAAGAAGCCGTAGTCGTGGCGGAAGAATCCGGCGGGGATGTTGAGGGCCTTCATGGCGCCTTCGATGAGGATGGTGGCGGAGCCGCACATGGGGTCGATGAGGTCGCAGTCGGCGCGCCAGCCGGAGAGTTCGACCATGGCGGCGGCGACCACTTCGCTGATCTGGGCGGGGTGGTCGGCGACGCGGTAGCCGCGCTTGTGCAGCGACTCGCCGGAGCTATCGAGGAAGAGCGCGGCGTTGTTGTCGTGGATGTGGAGGTGGAACTGCACGTCGGGCGCGTTCCTGTCCACCGACGGCCGGCGGTCGAACTTCTCGCGGAAACGGTCGCAGACGGCGTCCTTGGCGAGTTGCGCCGCGAAGAGCGGGGTCTTGAAGGCGTTGCCGCTCATGGTGACGCTGAAGGCGAGGGTGCCTTCGGGTGACATCACCCGCTCGGCGGGGTATTTGTAGATCTGTTCGTAGAACTGCTTGTTGTCGCGGAAGGCGAACTGGTGTACCTGCCACAGAATCCGCAACGCAAAGCGACAGAAGTAGTTGGCGCGATACATCAGCTCCATGTCGCCTTCGAACTCCACGGCGCGGGTGACGGCGCGGCAACGGCGGGCGCCGAGCCGTTCCAACTCTTCTTTCAGAATCTCTTCAAGCCCTGCGTAGGTCTTGGCTACAAATAGCTGCGTATCGTTCATAAGTTTCTGTCTTAAAGGTGTTTATTTGCCTTCCATGCGGGTGATGAAGTCGCGGGCCTGGTCGTACAGTTGGCTCATCATCTCGGCTTTGTCGCCCGGGGCGAAGCGGGAGTACTCGCAGTTGTCGAGGGTTTGGGTGAACTGGGCGATCTCGTCTTCGCTCATTCCCTTGTCGATGAGTTTGTTGCGCACGGCGTCGATGGAGAGGTCGGCGAGCGGGATGCGGAACTTGTGCCCGAGGTAGTCCCACAGGGCGTGCGCCACCTCTTCGAAGAAGGCGTCGTCTTCGCCGGCGGTCATCAGTTTCTGCGCCTTCTTGAGGCGTCGGGCGGCGATGCGGTTGGCATGCCGCACCCGCTTCTGTGCGGGACTCTTCTTTCCCTTCGACCGCTGGAGCAGGCGGACGAGCAGCAGCACGAGGATGACCACGATGATGAGCACGGGAATGAGGACGAAGAGGATCCAGTATTTGCTGAAGAAGGCCTTGAGATTTCCGACGACGTCAGTGGTGCCGTCGGCTTCGACGGTGTCGTTCTCTTTTTTCTTCTTGGCGGTGGATCCTTCGCCCTTCACCTTCATGGAGCAGGCCTGCGTGGATAGTTGTTTGTAGGTCTGGGAAGTGGGGTCGAAGTAGGAGAAGGTGGTGGCGGGGATGACGTAGGTGCCGTTCTGGCGGGGGATGAGCACGTATTTGAAGGTGCGTTTCCCGCCTAATCCGTTGGCGGTGGCCACCTTGTCGTCGATGATGGGGTCGGTGACGTCGATGTTGTCGGGGAAGTTGAACTCGGGCAGGTCGGCGAGTTGTATGGCGCCCTTGCCAGAGAGGGTGACAGTGAAGTCGGCGGCGTCGTTGACATCGACTTCGGTGGGGGCGAGGGTGGAGGTGAGTTCGTATTGCCCGACCAAGCCGGAGAAGTCGTCGGGACGGTTGGCTTTCGGCAGCGGCTTGACGTTGAGTGTCAGCGTGTTGGATTTGATCGTCTGGTCAGAGCGGGATGCCCAGAAGCCGCGTCCGACGATCATGGTCATGTCGAGGGAGAAGGGGCTGATGGTGAGCGAGCCGCTCTTCTGCGGTGCCACGGCCGAACGGTAGATCTCATAGACGGAGTAGCGTTTGCCGTTGATGGTCTCGGTCTTCTCCACCAACTTGCCGTCGGGGTCGTCAAGGCGGTAGGTCCACAGGTCGGTTTGCTGGGGCATCTTCACGTCGTTGGCCTGCCATTGGGCGACGTTGTAAGTGTAAAGTTTGTAAACCACGGTCACCACTTCGCCTTGGAAAGGGGCAGTGTTGGAGACGGAGCCGCGGACGAAGACGTCGTAAGAGGGCTGTTGCTGCTGCTGGCGTTGTTGGTCGCCCCAGGGATCGCGGAAGAAATCTTCGAAGGGATCGCGGAAACGTTGCCGCTGCTGCTGGGTCTGCTGGTCTTCTTTGGTGACTTCCACGGTGACGGCGTTGCTCTTCACCGATTTGCCGCCGACATTGCAGGTGACGCCCGGGATGGTCTGTTTCCCCAACTTGGTGGGTTTCAGTACGTAGGTGAAGGTGGTGGTGTGCGAGGTGGATTGCTGACCGTTGACAAAGCTGATGGAAGTGGATGTGCTGGATGAGGGTCCGCCGACCTTGGTGAAGGGGCCGAAGTCGGTTGAGGAGATGTTGCCGTCCTGGTTGAGGGTGACGCTATATTGGAATTGTTGGTTGATGCCGACTTTGGCGGGGGCCTGGGCCGTGCAGGTTTGGGCGTGGCCGACGGTGGCGGTCGTCAGCAGGAACATCAATAGTAAAAATGACTTTATTGCCTTCATAATCTAATTGCTTCCAAAATGTTACCAATCCTTCTCCATGTTCTGGCGTTGTTGGGGGAGGGTGAGTTGGTAGTGCTCTTTTTGTCTGTTCTTGTCGTTTTGGCGCAGGGCGTTCAGTTGGCGTTCCGTGGTTTTCTGCTCGTCGCTCTTGGGCTGTCGCGGCTGTCCCTGCCCCTGCTGTTTCGGCTGTTGATTCTGCTGCTTCTCTCCCTCTTGCGGCTGGGGCTGCTTCTCTTTCTGCTGCTCCTGTCCCTCCTTGCCGGAGTTGCCACGTTGCTTCTGCTCCTCCTTGCGCTGCTGTTGCTGGTCTTGTCCCGACTGCCCCTGCTGGTTCTGTTTGTCCTGCTGTTGGTTCTGTCCTTGTTGTTGTTGGTCTTGGCCGTTCTGTCCTTGCTGTTGCTGGTTTTGGCCGTTTTGTCCTTGCTGTTGCTGATTTTGGTTCTGTTGGCCGTTGCCGCCACCGCCGCCACCTTGGCCCTTGGGGAGGAGCTTCTGGGCATAGGTCAAGTTGTATTTGGCGTCCATGTCGGAGGGGTGGATGCGCAGGCAGGACTTGTAGGATTCGATGGCGGCTCCGTACTCGTTGTAAGCGAGGTTCTTGAGAGAGTCGTTGCCTTCGGCTTGGGCGGACTGCATGAGGTATTGTCCGTTGGCGAGGTGGGCATTGCCGACGTTGTAGTGGATGTCGGCGGTCAGTTTCTGGTCGGTAGTGAGTTGCAAAAGGGAGTCGGCGAGGTGCGGGATGGAGTCGTAGTTGCCGATGCGGTAGTTGGCGTCGATCTGGTTGAAAAGGGCCTGGTCGCGGAAGTCCGGGTATTGGGTGGCGACTTGCTGGTAGGTGCGCAGGGCTTTGTGGTACAGCGTGTCGGCGTCGGCGGGCAGGTCGTAGGGGTCTCCTTCGTGGGCGATGGAGTCGGCGCGGGCGAACTGTCCGTTGGCGGTGGCGAGCAGCGGGTTCTCGCGGGTACCGTCGCCTTTGTGGCACTGGACGAAAAGCAGTCCGATGACGGGGAGCAGCAGCAGTGTGGTGAGCCGGCGACGGGGCTTGCCCATGAGCAGGAATCCCTCTACGACGAGCAGGATGAGACCGAGCGCCAACGGATATTGGAACTGGGACTCGTAGGTCTTGAGTTTCACCTTGCCGAAGTCGGTGCGGGCCATTTGGTCGATCTCGTCGAAGAGCGCGTCGAAACTGGAGTGGACGTTGTCGGCGTGGGTGTAGGTGCCGCCGCCCTTCTCGGCGATGTCCATGAGGATCTGTTCGTTCAGTTTGGTGACGACGGGGCGTCCGGTGTTGTCGCGTTTCACGTCGTTGCCGTCGGGGATGGTGGCGCCCGTCGGCGTGCCGATGCCGATGGTGAAGACGAGGATGCCGTGCCTGTTGAGTTGTTGGGCGGCTGCGACGGCGTCGGGGGCGTGGTCCTCGCCGTCGGAGATGAGGATGACGGCCTTTTGGGTGACGTCGGCCGTGTCGGGGGCGTCGGCGTCCTCATCGTGGATGGGAACGCCCAACGCTGCGGCGGAGCGGTACATCGCCTCGGCAAGGTTAGTGCCTTGAATATCTATCTTTCTGGTAGTGAGTAGGTTGATTGTGCTCTTGGCCGCTTCGTAATCGGTGGTGGCGGGCAGGGCGACTTCGGCGGTGCCGGCGAAAATGACTGCACTCACACGGCTGCCGCTCATTCGGTTGATGCAGTGGTTGATGGCCATCTTGCAGGCCTCCAAGCGCGAGGGCTGTACGTCTTTCGCCTCCATACTCTTCGAGACGTCCAGGCAGAAGAGCACGTCCACACCGCTGCGGTCGGCCGTGATCTCTTTCCCCGGCGTCTGCGGGTTCGCCGCCGCCACAATCAGGCAGGCCAACGCCATCATGCAGAGCGCGAATTTCAGGTGAGGCATCAGCTTCCGCCGCCCGGGCATCAACTTCTTCAATAAAACGGGGTCGATGTTCCGCCGCATTCGGCTTCGATCCACAAAATAGACGATCACATAGATGCCGATGAAGAGGAGTATCACCAGCAACAAGTATAAAATTCCCTGATTTTCAAACCTTAACATGCAGTTTACGAAGTTGTTTTCAGAACAGCAAAAGTACGTGTTTTTCCCGAATTAACCTCGCGTGCGTGAAAATTTTTTGTATCGTGACGAAAAAACATGTATTTTTGCCGCCATGATGGATTTTCGGACATTTCGGACCCTTTTCGGGTCGGCGGGTTGCGTGACGAAACGCGACTTTGACGCATCCGGCCGGCATTTCGACAAGAACAGTCTTACCCGCTGGTGCGCGAACGGCTATTTAGTGAAGGTGCGAAACGGGTGCTATGTCTTTCCGGAATTTTTACAAAATAGTGACTTTCAATATTTTATAGCCAATAAAATGTATGGCGATAGTTATGTGAGCCTGCATTCCGCCCTGATTTACCACGGCTATCTGCCTGCCCCAATACAATTGCAGGTGAGTTGCGTTTCCCGTCTCAAAACCAACGAATTCCGTTGTCCGATCGGTTTTTTCGACTTTCATCGGATGAAGGAGGATTTGATTTTCGGATTCGAGAAACAGGGAAATCCGCCGTTTGAATTTGCTATGGCGACACCGGAGAAAGCGCTGCTCGACCTTTTCTATCTTTCCCCTGAATATTATGATACAGAAGAAGATATGAGAAAATTTGCCTTGAAGGAAAGTCTTGTCTTCGAGCAGTGGGACGCATTGCGGATGTACGACTATCTGCAACTTTTTGGCAGCAGGGCGGTGGAACGGCGGGTCTCGCTTTTCGCCAAAATCTATGGAATTTAATGTCAAGAAAATGTTTTTTTTTGCGGGTGAAAAATGAAATTTTTTTTCTATTTTTGCCGCCGAAAAATTTTAATATCAACACGAATGTAGAATAGAGCAGCATCCGTTAATAGAAAGGAGGTGAAAAATGGTTGACACCATTAGTTTTGGTGTGCTGAAATGGCATCATATTACGAATCCCACGGTGGAGGATATGGACTTCTTGAGGAACAACTTCCACTTTCACCCCTTGGATATTGAGGACTGCTACAGTTTCGTGCAACGCCCGAAAATCGACGTTTACGACGACTATTATTTCCTTGTCTTGCACTTCCCGCTGCTGGATGCGCGCACCAACCTTGTGCGTACCGAGGAGACCAAGATCTTCTGGGGACACGACTTTCTGATCACGGTCGGCAACTCGCACTATGTGGTGCAGGATCTTTTCGATTTGACCAAGATGGATCCCGAGGAGATGGACGACGACGAGCAGATCGGCGGCACCAGCGACGGTATCCTTTATAAAGTGCTTTATCGCATGATGAAGGAGACGTTCCTTTTGGTGGAGCGGCTGGGCACGGAGTTGGAGGCCATCAACCGCGACCTTTTCAGCCGCAAGTCGGAGAAGACCATCGAACGGATGTCGATCTTCCGCAAGAACATCATCCAGCTGAACACCATGTTCAAGCCGCAACTGCGTCTGTTCCACCGTTTTGAATCCGGAGATGTGAAGGGTTACGTGGAGGACATGGAGGACTACTGGGGCAATATCCTCGACTTCTACCAGAAGATGTGGGATATGGTGGATGACTACGGCGAGTTGGTGGCCGGCCTGTCGAGCACGTTCGACTCGTTGCAGACCAACCGCACCAACGAGATCATGCGCGTGCTGACACTCATCTCCACCATCGTACTCCCGTTGACGTTTTTCACTGGGTTGTACGGCATGAACGTGGGGCTGCCCTTCGCCGACAAGTCCTGGGCTTTTTGGGGCGTGATGGGCGTGTGCCTGCTCACGGTCATCATCCTGCTCATCTTCCTGAAGCGGAAGAGGTGGATGTAACTATCTGATTTTCTTTATAATAAATCGAAACCGACGCGCTGGATCTTCTCCAGGTTGTCGATGCCGTGCAGTTGTTCGATGAGTTCGTTGAGTGCCTTGACGTTTTCGATGTAAAGCATCAACTTGCCGGTGAAGACGCCGTTTTTCGTGGCGATGTTGAGCGAGCGGATGTTGAGGTTGTGCTGCGCGGAGATGATGTCGATGATCTCTTTGATCATGCCCTTCTTGTCGAATCCTTCCAACTTGATTCCGGCGAGGAAGGCGATCTCGCGGTCCTTGCGCCATTTGGCCTTGACAATGCGGTTGCCGAATTTCGACATCTGCTCGATGGCTTCGGGGCAGTTGGTGCGGTGGACCACGATCTCATCGCTGGAGATCTGGAAACCAACCACTTGGTCGCCCGGGATGGGCTGGCAGCAGGGGGCGATGACGTGCTTGATCTTCTCGGAAGAGGACTCGTCCAGCATGAAGATTTCGGGGTTCTTCTCCAACTCTTCGTCGATGAGGGTGTCCAACGACTTCTCGTTGAGGGCGTTGGTGATGGACTTCTGGAAGGTCTCGAGGTTCTTGTTCTTCTCTTCGGAGAGGATCTGGGCGACGCGCTCTTTCGACAGTTTGCCGTCGGCGACGTAGTTCCAGAACTCGAAGGGCGAGCGGATCTTGGTGGCGCCTTGGATCTTGCCGATGTTCTGCGGTGTGAATCCGTAGTCGAGTTCCTTGAAATAGCCCTCAAGGATGCGCATGCCTTCCTGCGAGAACTTCTTCTGTTCCAGTTTGATGGCCTCCTTGATGCGCTCTTTGGCGCGGGTGGTCTTCACGAAGTCAAACCACTCGGTGGTGGGGTGCTGGTTCTTGGAGGTGATGATTTCGACCTGGTCGCCGTTCTTGAGGACGTAGTTGCGGGGCACGATGTTGGAGTTGACTTTGCCGCCGAGGCATTTGTTGCCGAGGTTGGTGTGGAGATCGTAGGCGAAGTCGAGGACGGTGGAGCCGGCGGGGAGTGTGCGCATGTCGCCCTTGGGGGTGAAGACATAGACCTCTTTGAGTTCAAGGTTGAGTTTCACCTCGTTGAGGAAGTCGAGGGCGCTGCTGTCGTCGCTCTTGAGGATGGTGCGGATGGTGGCGAGCCAGTCCTCCACGCGGTTGTCGTACTCCTTCGGGGTGCGGCCGTCCTCCTTGTACTTGTAGTGGGCGGCGAAACCGCGTTCGGCGATCTCGTCCATGCGGTGCGACCGGATCTGCACTTCGATCCACTTGCCGCTGCGTCCCATCACGGTGGTGTGGAGCGCCTGGTAGCCGTTGGGTTTGGGGTTGGTGAGGAAGTCGCGGATGCGGTCGGGCTTGTTGTGCGGGTATATCTTGCTGACTATCCGGAAGATGTCCCAGCAACGCTTCACCTCGTCCTGCGGTTCGGCTTCGAAGACGAAGCGCACGGCGAAGACGTCATAGACATCCTCGAATTGGCAGTTCTGGCGTTTCATCTTCTGGTAGATGGAGCAGATGCTCTTGGTGCGTCCGGACACCTGCGCCACGATACCTTCCTCTTCCAGTTGTTGTTGGATGGGGACCACAAAGTCGTGGATCATGGTCTCACGTGTCTTCTCCGTGTCTTTTAACTTGTTGTAAATCAGTCTGTAGTTAATGGGGTCGGTATATTGCATCGCGTAGTCTTCCAATTCGCTTTTGATGCTGTAGAGGCCGAGACGGTGGGCGATGGGCACGTAGAAGTAGGTGGTTTCGGAGGATATTTTCCACTGTTTTTCGGGCGGCATCGACTCGAGGGTGCGCATGTTGTGGAGGCGGTCGGCGAGTTTGATGAGGATGACGCGGATGTCTTCCGACATGGAGAGGAAGATCTTGCGGAAGTTCTCGGCCTGGATGGATTCGTCCTGGCTGAGGGTGAGGTTCTCGATCTTGGTGAGTCCGTCGGTGATGCGGGCCACCTTGTCGCCGAACATGTCGCGGATGTCCTCGAGGGTGTATTCGGTATCTTCGACGACGTCGTGGAGGAGGGCGCAGACGACGGAGGTGGTGCCGAGGTTGATGTCTTGGACGACGATCTTGGCGACGGCGAGGGGGTGGTAGATGTAGGGTTCGCCGCTCTTTCGCCGCATGTCCTTGTGGGCTTTGGCGGCGAGGGCCATGGCTTTGTGGATGGTTTCGCGTTGTGCTGGGGTGGTCTTGTCCCACACCAGCGACAGCAGTTCGCGGTATTTTCTGAGGATGGTTTTGCGTTCCAGTTCCGCGTTGGGAATGTAGATGGCCATTTTATGCTGATTTACAGTGGTTTGTTCTCTTTTTTGAAGGTGGCGCAGGCCTCACGGATGCCGCAGGCGTCGCATTTGGGGTTGCGGGCGGTGCAGACGTATCGGCCGTGGAGGATGAGCCAGTGGTGGGCGATGGGGATCTTTTCGGCGGGGATGTGGTTGGTGAGTTGCCGTTCGACCTCCCGCGGGGTGGTGGCCTTGGCGTTGACAATGCCGAGGCGGTGGGAGACGCGGAAGACGTGGGTATCGACGGCCATGGCGGGCTGGTCGAAGACGATGGAGAGGATGACGTTGGCGGTCTTGCGGCCCACGCCGGGCAGGCGGGTGAGCTCCTCCATGGTGCCGGGCACCTCGCCGTGGAATTCCTCCACCAGCATTCTGGCCATCCCGCTCAGGTGGCTGGCCTTGCTGTTGGGATACGACACCGACTTGATGTCCTCGTACAGCTCCGCCACGCTCGCCTGTGCCATGGCCTGCGGGGTGGGGTAGTGGGCGAAGAGCGTTGGGGTGACGATGTTGACCCGCTTGTCGGTGCACTGCGCGGAGAGCATCACGGCGACCAGCAGTTCGAAACTGTTCTGGAACTCCAACTCCGATTTGGCGTCCGGGTTGTGCTCGCTGAAGTAGTCGATGAGATAGGTGTACTGTTGTTTGAGGGTCATTTTTTATAAAGTTTGCGGTGCTTTGGGAGGTGCGAATTTCGCGGTTTAACGCGAATTATACGAATTGATTTTTGGGATAAAGATTATTGATGAGGATGTTGGTATGGATTGTTTATTGTTTTGGAATAGACGATGGATGGATTTTATATATTAGTACATTTTTGTACGGTAAATGTTCATTTTTTTTCATTCGAGAGCGTGTTCCCGGCGGGAGATGGCGAGGAGGCCGAGGAGGGTGAGGAGGCCGTTGATGATGAGCAGTTCGAAGCCGAACTTGTAGCCCCAGAAGAGTTGTTCGGAGTAGCGGTTGAGGAAGAAGCAGAGGGTGGGGGAGAGGATGGCGATGGCGGGGACGAGGGCGGGGAAGCGGATCCGGCGGCGGGTGTAGATGCTGAAGACGAACATGCCGAGGATGGGGCCGTAGGTGTAACTGGCCACGTTGAAGATGATGCTGATGAGCGAGTCGTTGTGGTAGTTGGAGAAGATGATGATGGTGAGCAGGAAGAGGATGGCGATGCCGACGTGGATGCAGCGGCGGATGAGGGTCTGCCGTCTCAGGTCGGGGGTGATCTTCTCGAGGTGGATGATGTCGTAGCAGACCGAGGTGGTGAGGGCGGTGAGGGTGCCGTCGGCGCTGGAGTAGCCGGCGGAGATGAGCCCGATGATGAAGACCACGGCGGTGATGCCGCCCAAGTGGTTGAAGGCGATCTCGGGATAGATGCGGTCGGTCTTGTGGTCGGTGATGATCTGGGAGAGGTCGATGCCCTTGTTCTGCGCATAGACCAGCAGCAGGGCGCCGAGGAAGAGAAAGAGCGCGTTGGCGACGACCAGGATGCCCGAGAAGGTGAGCATGTTGCGCCGTGCGTCGGGCAAGCTCTTGCAGGTCAGGTTCTTCTGCATCATGTCCTGGTCGAGGCCAGTCATTACGATGGTGATGAACATGCCGCTGACGATCTGTTTGAGGAAGAAGTTCTTCTCGTGCCAGTCGGTCTCGAACAGTTGGGTGTGGCCGGCGGACTTCATCTGCCCCCAGATGTCGGTGAGCGGCATGCCGAGTTGCCGGACGATGATGACGATGGTGAGCACGAGGGCGGTGAGCATGAAGGTGGTCTGCAGGGTGTCGGTCCAGACGACGGTCTTGATGCCGCCGCGCATGGTGTAAAGCAGGATGATGATGACCATGCCGGTAGCGGTGAGCCAGACGGGGATTCCGAGGCCGTCGAATACGAAGGTCTGCAGGACGAAGATGACCAGGTACATGCGCAGGGCGGAGCCGAGCAGCCGCGACAGGATGAAGAAGATGGATCCGGTCTTGTGGGCGGATTCCCCCATCCGCTGCTCGAGCACCTCATAGACGGAGGTGACGTTGAGTTTGTAGTAGATGGGCAGCAGGATGTAGGCGATGGCGATGTAGCCGAGGATGTATCCGATGACGATGCCGAAGTAGGTGAAGTGGATGTTGGCCACGTCGCCGGGCACCGACATGAAGGTGACGCCGGAGAGGGAGGCCCCGATCATGCCGTAGGCGACGACAAACCAGGGGGAACGGCGGTTCCCGGTGAAGTAGGTGGCGTTGTCGGCCTTGCGGGCCGTCGCCCACATCACCACAAACAGGAGGACGGTGTAGGTCGCGAAGAGGATGAGGATTAACGTTCCCATATTAGTAAAGATTGCGCAAAGTTACTTCTTTTTCATCAAATTCGCGGTTTGCTCCCGAAAATTTATGCACAATGTTTTGTCATTAACCTTGAAAAAGAGGGGAGAATCATTCTTTTGGAAAATTATCTTCTTTTAATTCAGTGGGTTGTGAAAAAGAAAAAAAATTTCGGAAATTGTGTGGCGGGGATTGAAAAAAAGTGTATTTTTGCAGCCGCTAAAACGATGAACGTTTTTTGAAAACCAAATCCTAAAGCCGATATAGCTCAGTTGGTAGAGCAGCTGATTTGTAATCAGCCGGTCGGCGGTTCGAGTCCGTCTATCGGCTCGAACATGGAGAGCACGGGGGAGTCGCATAGCGGCAATTGCAACAGACTGTAAATCTGTCCTCTTCGGAGTTCGGTGGTTCGAGTCCACCCTCCCCCACAAACCTGCGGTAGTAGCTCATTTGGTAGAGCGGCAGCCTTCCAAGCTGCAGGTAGCGGGTTCGAGACCCGTCTACCGCTCCAACGGCAAAATCTAAACCAGTCCGATTCCGGGCTGGTTTTTTTTTGCTTTTTTTTTCTCCCCCCAAACACATCCTTTCCCATTCCATCCCTGGATTTAATAGCATTTACGCCACCCTTTTGTGGCCGTTTCGGGCTTTTTGTTGATAACTTTTTCTAAAATTCTTTATTTTGCGATTGTTTAGTTGAAAATAATCGTAAATTGGCAGTTGATTTTGTGAAATGTGGAAAAGTGGGAAGTGTATCTACCAATTATCTGATATCTTGTCTCTTATGAAGAAAGCTCAAGGATTTTGTAGGCAGCGTTTTTGCTTGAAATTTTGCGGAAAACTCCCTAAATATTTCAGCGAAATGTTGATAACTATCAATAAAAATATCATTTCTTGTATAAATGCTCGTCTGTTTTCAGTGGATTGTTTCGCTGAATGAAATGGATTCTTCACCTAAATATATATATTATTGTAGAAAATTAGTAAAAAAAAAATATCGCTTATGGAAGCAAAAACTACCCCTTCAAATCTTCAAGTCTCAAGATCGGGATTGAAAGCATCCTCAAAGAAGTGTCTGAACCGTCGGCTGTCGCTGAGCATGACGCTCTGGCTGCTTGGCCTGGCTGTCGCGCTTCTTTCCTTTATGCCCACTGGCGTGAAGGCGCAGACCAATGTGACTATTGGCACCGCCTCTACTACTAATTCCTATCTTCCAACGTATGAGTGGTACTCTTACACGTTGTCGCAGCAGATCTATACGGCATCGGAGATCGCGGCTGCGGGTGGTGGCGCCGGTCGTATTCTGTCCATCAGTTTCTACCACAGTTCAACGTCAGCAACACGTACTGTCGCTGTCTATTTGAAGCACACGAACAAAAACGAGTTCTCGAGCACCTCCGATTGGGTGGCTGTCTCTTCCAGCGACCTGGTGTATCAAGGGTCGATGTCCATTCCCTCTTCATCGGGGTGGTACACCGTCAACCTGACCACGCCTTTCCATTACGATGGGACGAGCAACCTTCTACTGTGCGTGGACGACAACACCGGCGATTATGTGAGCAGTTGCACCGACTATGTTTACAGCACCAGCGGGTACCAGGCGATGTATATATACAGCGATGGCACGAACTATAGTCCGTCCAGTCCGTCGGGCTATAGCGGGACCCGTCTGATGAGCAAGAACCAGATCCGGTTGTCGATGATGTTGATACCGTCGTGCACGCAACTCTCCTCTCCGGCCAACGGCTCCAACATCGACGGCTCTATGACCACGTTGAGTTGGCCTTCCGTTTCGGGAGCCACGGGCTATCACGTCTATCTCTCCACTTCTCCTACCATTCCCTCCACGCCGACCTACACCACCACATCCACTTCGGTGGCGGCGACGGGCCTGAACTACGGGCAGTATTTCTGTTGGGTGCAGCCGTACAATAGTAATGGAGAGGCCGAGGGGTGCTCTTATACGACTTTCACGCGTCCGTGTCCCGCTTCCGTGCCTGCGCCGACGGTCACCCCCAGCACCGACCTCAGCAATCTGGTCTGCGGACAGGATGTGACATTGACAACCACGGGTGACTTCTCACAATACTTGTGGTATTCCGATGCCGCCTGCACGCAGTTGTTGGGAGAGGGATCCAGTTACAGTTTTACGGCGGGCGAGACCCCGCAAACGATATACTGCAAAGCCAGTTGCTCCGTGCAGATGGGGCAGGATGTCACGCTCAATTATGACTATACCGGTGGTCAGCAGACCTTTGTGGTACCTTCCGGGGTGACTAGTCTCACCTTGCAGGCGTGGGGCGCGCAGGGGGGCTACCGTTCCAGTTCTACCTACGGCGGCAAGGGCGGCTATGCCACGGGCACTTTGTCCGTCACGCCGGGGCAGACCATCTACGTGAACGTGGGTGGTTCCGGCAATTCCGGCAGTTATTCCAGCGGCGTCTATGCCGGTGGCTACAACGGCGGTGGTTATCGATATGGTTACCATGGTGGTGGTGGTGCCACGCACTTTGCCACTGCCTCGGGCGTGCTGAAAAACCTGAGAACCAACCAATCGGCTGTGAAGTTGGTGGCTGGTGGCGGCGGTTCCGACGGCGGATCTTCCTATGCCGGTGCTGCGGGCGGTGGCACCACGGGCATCGCGGCCTCCGGTGGATACGGCAGTGGTGGTAACGCCGGCAACCAGACCAGCAGCGGCGGTTATACCAATACGACTCAATATACGACCGGGCTTTCGGGTACGAGTTATTCCTCTTCTACCTACTGGGGCGGCGGCTTCGGCTACGGCGGCTCCGGCATCTACAGGAGTTCCGGTTACGGCGGCGCCGGTGGCGGTGGCTGGTACGGCGGCTGCGGCACCTATCCTGACGGAAGTAGTGACGACGACCGCGGTGGCGGCGGCGGCGCCAGTTACATCGGCGGCGTCAGCGGCGGCAGCACCGTCGCGGGCAATGCCTCCATGCCCAGCCCCAACGGCGGCACCATGACCGGCCGCACGGGCCACGGCTATGCCCGCATCTCGTATGTGCTTCCTCCCATATACACCTATTCGTCTGCGACGAACGTGTTGGTGGGTGCGGCCTCCATTCCGCCCGCTCCTGTGGTGGAGGTGGATGGCCGTTGTCCTGGCGAGGACCTCACGCTGACGGTCACTAACCCAGTGCCGGGCCTGACCTACGGCTGGTGGAGCAACGCCAGTTGTTCGGGCGATCCGCTGCACGAGGGTACTACCTACACGGTGAACAACAACTATAGCAACGCCACTTATTATGTACGCGCCTATTCAGGTACATACAATCCGGTGTATGACTTCTCGTTTACGGGAAGCGTTCAGACGGTTGCGGTGCCCAGCGGCGCCACCGCTGCCACCCTGCAGGTGTGGGGTGCGCAAGGCGGCACTTACGGCAGTTATACGGGCGGTCGTGGCGGCTACTCTGTCGGCACGATCTCTAACTTGTCGGGCATCAGCCAGTTCAACGTATATGTTGGTGGTGCTGGCAGCACGAACACCACGGGCGGCTGGAACGGCGGCGGCGACGGTGTCATCAATGGCCGTGGCGGCGGTGGTGGCACAGACATCCGCGTGATCGGCAGCACCTTGTACGACAGGATCATCGTCGCCGGCGGCGGCGGTGGCGCGGGCATCTCCTACGGCAGCGCGAATCCGGCAGGTTGCGGTGGCGGCGCCTATGGCGGTGACGGCTACTACAACTACGTTTCGGGTTCCTATGTCACTGGCGCCAACCGCAGCGGCGGCGGCGCCACCCCGACTCAGGGCGGCATCTCATGGAACAGTATCACCTCCACCCGTGGAACGTTCGGACAGGGCGGCGACGCATACAACTACTCCTGCGGTGGCGGCGGCGGCGGCTGGTACGGCGGCGGCGGCGCCTATGATAGCGACTCCGACTCCGACGGCAGATACGGCGGCGGCGGTTCCGGCTATGTCTGGACCTCCTCCACTGCTTCCAACGCGCCCTCCGGCTACAACGTCTCCTCCGACTATTATCTGACCGGCGCTCAAACCATCGCCGGCAACACCTCCTTCACCGCACCTGGCGGCGGCACGGAGACTGGACATACGGGCAACGGCTATGCACGCATTACTTTCGAGGGAATGACGGTGGCCTGTCAGTCGGCCATCACCACGGTGCCGGTCGTCTTGGGCGCGCAGCCCAGTTTCACCCTCTCCGCATCTGCCAACACCACGTGTCGGATGCCGGTGACCCTCACCATCAACAACCCCAGCAGCGACATTGTCCGCTACGAGTGGAGTGACGGCACGGTGAGCACTTCCACCACGCACACGGTCACTCCGGGCATCACCACCACCTACACGGTGTCGGCCTACAATGACTATTGCAGCACGGAGCATGCTCAGACCATTGTTGTGGATGCTCCCTCAGTGGATTTTATGGCTAGCGATAATGGCGAGTGCGTGTCGGCGGGCAGCAGCAGCACCCTCACGGTACAGGGTGGATCGGTCGTCCCGAGCAGCTATACAGGCACGATCAACATGTATGCCGGCACCACTGTCCGGACGTTGAATGCCGGCGACAGATACCACTTCTACGACAATGGCGGTCCCACCGGCAATTATTCCAATTCCGCCTCCTACTATACAACCTTTACCGCCCCTGTGGGCAATCATGTCACACTGATCATCAACAGTGCCAATTTCGAGTCCTGCTGCGACTATATCACCATCTACAATGGCACCAGCAGCTCAGCCCCCCAGATGGGTACCAGCAGCGGTAATTCCACATGGAACGGTCATACATTCACTTCTACGGGTAACAGTCTGACCGTCTATTTCTATTCAGATGGTTCGGTGCTTTATTCGGGCTGGGAGGCAGATGTTTACTGTATGTCAAATCCGACGTATGCATGGGCGGCCAATGGTGAGCCGATTCTCGGAGCGACGAGCAACACGTTGACGGTAACTCCTAATGAGACAACAACATACACGGTCACCGTTTCCAGTCCTTCATTCAACTGCGATGCGGTCATCGACCATACGGTTCGGGTGATTCCTACTGTCGAGGTTGCGCCAGAGAATCCTTATACGTGTGCCGGTGCTACTGTCCTTTTGACAGCCAGTGGCGCGGACAACTACGTGTGGAGGCGGAATGGCGTGCAGGTAGGGACAGGTGCCACCTACACTGCCGATGCGGCCAGTTATGTGGTTGAAGGAATGACTGAAGAGGGATGTGTCGCAAACTCCAATATTGTCACTGTCAACGAGTTGACTACACCTCATGCTGGGAGTGTTGACGATTTGGAGGTTTGCCAAAGCGAATACGAGATTACGCTTGTCGGGACTCCGGCCACGGGCGGAGGCGACATCACTTATCATTGGCAAATCGGTCCTTCTGTCAATGTCAATACGACCACGCCTTCTTATACTTTGACGGCGGCCGACAGGGAGACTCTGGGCATCGGTGTCTTTGCGGTGACGCGCACTTTCGATGACGAATGCGGCAGTTCCGTTCCCGGTGCCACGGCCACGTTGACCATCAACCCGCCGATGACGGCTCCGGCCATAAGCGGCGAGACCATGGTGGCTTGCGGTACTTCCACCACGCTGACAGCATCCGGATATAGTGGCAACGATTATTTCTATCGTTGGTATTCCGACCCGGCAGGGGAGAACCTGCTGCATGAGGGTGCCGAGTTCACGACGCCGGCCATCACGGAAGATACGGTTTTCTATTTGCAGGTTGAACATGTGAACATCACCACTCAGACGACGACCTTCAACTACACGGGTGCCGAGCAGGTGTTCCAGGTGCCTGATGGTGCGCAGAGTGCGGTCTTGCGAGTCTATGGCGCACAGGGTGGATCCGGACGTTATAGCAGTTCCTCCACCTATTCTGGCGGTCTGGGCGGATATGCCACGGGTACCATCGACTTGAACGGGATCAGCACGTTGTATGTGAATGTGGGTGGCCAGGGCGAGTCTGCCTTGAACCAGAGTTCGACCTATGCTGCCCGTCAGGGCGGCTACAACGGTGGCGGCAACAGTGGATACCACGGTTATTCATCCTATTACCAAGGGGGCGCCGGTGGTGGTGCCACGCATATCGCCACCCGTTCGGGTGTGCTCTCGTCATTGTCGGACTACCGTGGGGATGTGCTCATCGTAGCCGGTGGCGGCGGTGGTCATGGCGGCTATTCCACCAGTTATGGTGGTGGTGCCGGCGGTGGTGCCAATGGCGGCACTCCGTACACCAGCAATTTCTATGGTAAGGGCGGCACCCAGTCGGCTGGTGGCGCCGGTTCATCGTATGGCACCAACGACGGTCTGGCGGGTTCATTCGGCCAGGGCGGCCGTGGCGGCAACCTGTCGGGTAGTTACACCGGCGGTGCCGGTGGCGGCGGCGGTTGGTACGGCGGTGGCGGCGGCCGCGGCGGCAGCAGCACCAGTTGCTACAGTGCCGGCGGCGGTTCTGGCTATCTTAGCCCGATGCTTACTAATACTTCCATGACTTCTGGCTCCCGCAGCGGCAACGGCTATGCGACCATCGAGGTGACGCGCCGCGTGCTGTTGGGGTGCCCTTCGGAGATCATCCCTGTGGCCGTCCATAAGCTCGATCCGGAGAACCCGGTGGTGGAAGTCTCTTCGTGTGAGGGCATTCCTTCATCGTTGACGGTAACCAACCCGATTCCCGGGTACAGTTATGTGTGGAGTGCCAATGCCGACGGTTCCAATCCGCTTGACACGGCCATCACTTTCACCCCCACGGTGAGTGGTCCCACGACCTACTATGTACAGGGCATGATTATCTCCTCACCTGTCACCGACTTTGAATACACTGGTTCAGAGCAGGTGTATGAGATCCCTGCGGGTGTCACTTCCGTCCGTTTGGAGGTTTGGGGTGCCCAAGGTGGAGAAGGCCGCAATAGTTCCACTACCAGTTATGCTGGCGGCAAGGGTGGATATGCGGCAGGCACCATCGACGTCTCCAACCTCACTGCGTTGTATGTCAACGTTGGCGGGCAGGGAGCGCCTGCGTTGAATCAGAGCAGCACGTATGCGGCTCGTCAAGGCGGCTACAACGGTGGCGGCAACAGTGGATACCACGGATATTCCGGTTACTATTATCAAGGTGGTGCCGGTGGTGGCGCCACGCATATCGCCACCCGTTCCGGTGTGCTTTCGTCGTTGTCGGGCCATCAGGGCGATGTCCTGTTGGTGGCCGGTGGCGGCGCGGGCAGCGGATACGCGAGCAGTTATCCCGGCGGCTACGGCGGCGGTCTCGTTGGCGGTTCGCCCTACAGCAGTTCTTCCTACTATGGTAAGGGTGGCACCCAGTCGGCTGGTGGTGCTGGTTCATCGTATGGCACCAACGACGGTTTGGCGGGCACATTCGGCCAGGGCGGCCGTGGCGGCAACCTGTCGGGTAGTTACACCGGCGGTGCCGGTGGTGGCGGCGGCTGGTATGGCGGCGGCGGTGGCCGTGGCGGCAACAGCACCAGTTGCTATAGCGGTGGCGGCGGCTCCGGACATGCCGGCACAGCCGTCACTGGCAGCGAACTCGTGGCGGGCAACCTCAGCATGCCCGCCCCCAACGGCGGTACCGAAACCGGTCATGCCGGCAACGGCTTCGCCCGCATCACAATCCTACAATCTGTCAACAATAGCACCTGCGGCACCGACATCATCCCCGTCCAGGTGAATCCCTACCCGGTCCCGACTGCCGAGCTGACGGCATCCTCCAACGAGGCCTGTAACCAGGAGGAGATCGAACTCTCGGTACAACTCTCCGGCGACGTGCTGACCCACTCCTTCAGCGAAGGCGTTTATGAGCGCGACGGCCACTACTACGTGAGCCCAGGCGTGACCACGACCTATACGCTCACCGCCTCCAACGAGGGGTGCACCATCACCGATGAGGTGACCATCCATGTCGCCTCTCCCGAAGTGACGTTGAGCGTTTCCGACGAGGCCTTCTGCCTTGAGAACGGCGCCGACTTCACCCTCCAGGTGGAGGGTGCCTCCTCGAATGCCACGGGCGCAGACAATTACGACTTCAGTGTCCGCCATGAGACTTTCCAGACCCTTTCTGGCGGCACCACCTGCATCTCTGGTTCCGACGACAGTTACCCTGCGAACATTCCGATTGGATTCACGTTCAATTACTGCGGTACGGATTACACCACCATCACACAGGGAAGCAGCAATGGTTTCCTCCAGTTGGGTGGTACCAGCGCTTACCATTACAATCAACTTGCCAGTGGCAGTTACTACAACATATTGGCTCCTTTCTGGGACGATTTGTATGGCACTACGGTCAAGTATCAGACCACGGGAACCGCGCCCAACAGGGTATTTACGTTCCAGCATTATGGATATCAATTGAGTTACAGTGGTTATCCGTTCTACTATCAAGTCAAATTATATGAAGGCAGCAACAAGATCGAGTTCTGGTACGGCAGTGGCTTCAGCTCTTCTATCGGATCCAGTGCATCCATCGGCATCAACAGCAATGTCGATGGGCAGTTCTCCTTCATAAGTGTCACTCCCACCGGTGCTGGCACGGCAACGACCTCCACCGTTACGGGCAATGACAACATCACAGGGGTGGGTGCATCGTACCTCACCTCCGGCACGGTCTATGCGTTCGAGCCGCGCGGTCAGTACTCCTATTCCTGGAACACGGGTGATGAGACGGAGTCCATCACGGTGAATCCGACGGAGGATCAGACCTATACGGTCACGGTTTCCGCGCCCGGTTACAACTGCGATGCGGTGCTCTCCTACGACGTGCATGTGAATCCCGATGTGGAGATCACCTCTTCGCCGGAGGCACTCTGCGCGGGTGGCAGCGTCGACCTCACAGCTTCCGGCGCGGAGTCCTACGAGTGGAGTACGGGTGAAAACGGTTCTACTATCACCGTGGATGCCGTCGGCACCTATCTGGTCACCGGGACCTCCGCTCATGGATGTTCCGCCACGGGTTCGCATATCGTTACGGAGCCGATTTTCAATGCCGGTTCCATCGCGACCACTGCGCATACTGTATGTGCTTCCGAGACGCAGCCGGTCGTCTTCAGCACCTTGGTTGATGGCGTTTCAGGCGGTTATTCGAGCTATCGTTGGTTGGTGGACGGCACAGTGTTGGATGATTCCGATGTTCCCTCGTTCGAATTGCCGGGCAGCGTGCTGGCGTCGCTCACGCCGGGACAGCACGTCTTCACCCGTGAATTCCAGAACGGCTGCGACAACACGTGGACTGCTTCTCAGAACAGCAGCGTCTTGACGGTTGTCGCCGCTCTGCCTCAGCCTGTCATCGCCGACGCATACGTCTCTTGCGGCACCCACACCACGTTGTCGGTGCAGGATCCGAATCCGACTCTCCAGTACTGCTGGTTCTCGGATGCCCAGTGTACGGACCTCATCCATGTGGGCACCACGTTGACCACACCCGATATTACCGAGGAGACAACCTATTATGTGCAGGCTTATGAAGAGATTATGCAGGATATTGAGATGAACTACAGCTCATCCGGCAGTTACACCTATACGGTGCCGGATGGAGTTTCGGAACTCACCTTACAGGTTTGGGGCGCCCAGGGTGGCAACTACTCTTCCACTTACCAAGGTGGCAAGGGTGGTTATGCGGCCGGAACGTTGGCCGTGACTCCTGGCGACGTGTTGCATGTCTATGTCGGCGGTCAGCCGAGCAGTTATACAACCAATAATGCGGGTTATACCATTCCTGGCGGATACAATGGCGGCGGCAATGGCCGCATGACGTCATGGTCGGGAACCTATACATACGCGCAAGGCGGTGGCGGCGCAACCGATATCCGTTTGAACGGGACCTCCTTGTACGATCGTATCATCGTAGCCGGTGGCGGCTCTGGCGCTTCCAACAGCAATGTCGGCTGGGCCGGTGGTGGTACTACGGGGGCCGGATACTCCTCCAGCTATTACGGTACGCAGTCTGCAGCCGGTTCCAGCGGTAGTTTCGGACAAGGAGCAAACTCCGTTTCTGTATCCAATTACAGATATTGTCCTGCCGGTGGCGGCGGCGGCTGGTACGGCGGCGGCTCTTATCAGAATTATACCGACAGTTACTCTTACTACCGTGAGATGTGCGGCGGCGGCAGCGGCTATGTCAACACTGCCGACTCCTATCATCCGTCGGGCTATCACTTTGCGAGCGACCATTTTCTGACCAATACTTCGCTGTTGGCCGGCAACCAGAGCATGCCGTCGCCCACGGGCAGTACGGTGACCGGTCGCACCGGCAGCGGCTATGCCCGCATCTCCGGACAAATCCGTATCGCTTCGGGCTGCCCGTCTGTCGTGTTGCCGGTGACGGTACACATCAACCCCGATGTGGCTCCGACGGTGACGGCCTCCAACGACAATGTCATCTGTGGTACGCAGGTCACGCTGTCGGTGGAGAATCCCGATGACCAGTTGATCTATCAATGGAGCACGGATCCCGCTTTCGGTGCGGTGATGCACGAGGGTGCCACCTACACGACGATGGTTGGTGGCAACACCACTTACTATGTGAGAAGTGTTCCGCAGGCGGCTGCGGTCGTGCCTGTGGAGTTCAGCTATACGGGTTCGGAACAGACTTATGAGATTCCGAACGGCATCCATCAAGTGCGTCTGGAAGTCTGGGGCGCGCAGGGTGGTCAAGGCGGCCCGAGCAACATGGGTGGCCGTGGTGGCTACTCCAATGGTACGCTGGAGGTCGAACCCGGTCAGATTTTGTATGTCCATGTCGGAGGACAGGGCGGCGGTTCCTCATCGTCGGCTTCCTTGTCGGGTTCTTCCACAGGGGGCTACAATGGCGGAGGTGCCGGATATCATGGAGATAATGGTGTGAGAGGTGCTGGTGGCGGTGCTACGCATATTGCCACTGCTTCCGGCCTGTTGAGCACACTCTCCTCTAATCGTTCGGCCGTGAAGATTGTGGCTGGCGGTGGTGGAGGCAACTTGTATTATGATGGCAACTCGTACACCGCAGGTGCCGGTGGCGGTCTGTCTGGTGTTAACGGAGAACGCACGGGCGGTACCCAGTCGGGACCTGGCACAGACTCGTACAATAACAATGCGTCATTTGGACAAGGATCATCGCAGACGAGCGGTTCAACCGTTTGTGGCGGCGGTGGCGGCTGGTACGGTGGCGCTGCCGGCAATGCCGGCAGCGGCGGTTCCGGCTACATAGATGGCTTGACTGAAGCCCAGACTATCGCCGGCAACCTGAGCATGCCCGCTCCCGATGGCAATACGGAGGTTGGCCATCCCGGCAACGGCTACGCCCGCATCATCCCCATCGGCATGGTCGAATCTCCCTGCATCTCCGAGGCCGCATCCATCACCATCACCACCAGCGAACCCGAACCTGTCCAGGTCGAGGATGTCACGGTGGACTGTGGCATGACGGCGCACTTGGAAGTCTCCAATGCCGTCAATGGTCTCAACTATAACTGGTATGCCGATCCGGAGTGTACGCAACTGGTACATACGGGTGCGACCTGGGATGCTCCCAACATGGGGACCACGACCACCTTCTATGTCCGCTCCTTTGGCTTGAGCCAAGTCCCCGGCACCGAGTTGGTGGATTCTGTCATTACTTATAATGGAAACACCTTTGAGTTCGTTGTCCCGATGGCTGTGAGCGAAGTCGCGTTGCAGGCATGGGGCGCTCAGGGTGGTAGCGTCCAGTACGGTTCCAACCTCTCCACCATCCAATATGGCGGCAAGGGCGGCTATGCAGCCGGTACTTTGGCCGTTGAGGGTGGCGAGACGCTCTACGTGAATGTGGGCGGTCAGGGAGAAAACGGCGTGAACGGTCATGTCGGCACGGCCGCTGCCGGCGGTTTCAACGGCGGCGGTTACGGCGGCAGTGCCAGCACGGCGAGTGTGAACTACTATCCCGGTGCGGGCGGTGGCGGTGCCACTGACATCCGTCTGGGCAGCAATATGCTGGAAGACCGCTTGTTGGTCGCGGGTGGCGGCGGCGGCGCGGCGTATGCCAACACAGCATCCACCATCACCGGCGGTGCCGGCGGCGGCCTGTCTGGCGTCAACGGAACTTCTACCATCGCCAACCGTTACGGTAGGGGAGCCACGAGCTCTTCTGCCGGTGCCGGCGGTTACAACGGCACGGCCAACGGCATGCCTGGCACGACCAGTGGCCAGGGCGGCTCCGGCGGCAACGGCGGTAGCGGCGGCTCTGGTGGCGGCGGCGGTTACTATGGCGGCGGCGGCGGCGCCTCTGCCGACCAATCCGGCGCGGGCGGCGGCGGATCCGGCTATGTCGGCTCTTCCCTCACCCATACCTCCCTCATCGCTGGCGACGAACGCATGCCCAGTCCCACCGGCGGCTATACCTACGGTCGTGCGGGCAACGGCGTGGCCATCATCTCCTACCTGCGCCCCAACTTCGACACCCTCTGTCTTACCGAGGCAACGCCGGTGACGGTGACGGTACAGCCGCTTGCGGCTCCGGAACTGACCGACCAAGAGATGGTTTGCGGAACGCCCGTCACCCTTTCCGTCAACAATCCCAACGCATCGCTCACCTATGTTTGGTATTCCGATCCTACATGCCACAACGAGGTGAACCGTGGCTCCACCTATGACCTCGACGGTGCGTCCAACACCGATACGGTCACCTATTATGTGAAAGCTTTCCGTGGTCTGCTGGCCTCCGCGCAAGAGGGCGAGCAGGGATTCGCCTACACGAACGACGTTCAGGTCTTTGATATTCCGGACGGAGTCAGCAGACTCACCTTTGAGGTCTGGGGCGCCGACGGCGGCACGAGAGCGATTACAGGTGGCAACGTGCCTGACACCGCGGGCGGCCGTGGCGGTTACACCGTGGGCACGCTCAACAATGTGGATGGTCTTTCGCAACTCTACATCTATGTTGGCGGACGTGGTGTGGGCTCTATCGGCGGCTACAACGGTGGCGGCACTGCCAGCGCTTCTGCCGGCGGTGGCGGCGGCGGTGCGACCGACGTCGCGCTCGTCAACGCCGAGGCCAACAGCAACGAACACTACAACAGCCGTCTGATTGTGGCTGGCGGCGGCGGTGGCAGCGGCTTTACCACCAGCAGTCGCCATGTGCTCGGCGGCTATGGCGGCGGCTTGTCCGGCGGCAACGGCGGCAATGGCGTCAGCGCGGCTGATCAGGGTGGTAACGGCGCCTCGCAGGTCGCTGCCGGCTTCAACGAAGCAGGAGACAACCTCATCGGCGCTTTCGGAACGGCCAACACGGCCATCGCCACGAACGGCGGTGGTGGCGGCGGCGGCTGGTACGGCGGCGCGTCCGGCGCGGGTGCCAACCTCTTCGCCGGTGGCGGCGGCGGCAGCGGCTTCGTCTGGACCAGTGAGTCCGAGACCAACGGCTATGCCCCGGCATCCTATGCTGTCGATGCCTCCCGTCAACTGATCAACACGACCATGATTTCCGGCAACGATCCTACCCTGCCCGCGAAACCGGTCGATACAAAGAACGGCTACGTTCTCATCCACTACTACTACCCCGAACAGTACCAGTGCGAGTCTTCCGTCGGACAGGTGCAGGTGCTGCCGCAGCCCATCGATTTTCCCGATGCATGGTCTGTGAATGAGGACATGGAATGGACGGATGTCTTCTGCTCTGGTCAGGATATTCTTCTGACGGGTGAGACCTTTGTCTCCGAAGGTGATTTTGAAGAAGAACAGCCCATGCTGATCTGGTATAATGAAGACAACGAGTTCCTCGGTGCCAGCGAAAGTCTTGACATCTTCTCTGTACCCGCCGAGGAGTACGGAACGGCCGATTATGCAGTTTATTACGCATACGCGGCCACCGACCTGGTCTCTCTGTCCGGTTCCTTTGAACTCGCTACGGGCTTGTCCGGCAACCACACGGGGTACGGCGTCTTCGTCGATGTGACGGCCAATGCCGACATGACCATCGACTCGTTGAGTTTCTATCCGAGATATGGAGGAAACGCCAATGCGCAGGTCTATTATCGTCGGGGCAGTTGTATGGCTACGGCGACGCACCAGCAGGGTTGGAACCTGATCGGTCAGGGCGAATTCGACATGGTGCCGCGCGAACTGTGCACCGTGCCTTTGAACGCTCCCGTGAACATCCATGCCGGAGAGACCTTCACTTTCTACATCCTCAGTGGTAATGACTTGTATTACCGACTTTACGGTTCTCAATCCAACAATACCGCGGGTATCGTTCCCGGCCAGCTGCTCAACCAGTACAGCACCAGTGCGCTCTCGATCCATGCCGGCTACGGAACCGCCTCCGGCGACAATGCTTTCTCTTCTACGCATGGCAACTTCCACTTCCTGGGCGACATCCACTACACGCTCTACGGGGAAACCCAGTTCGGATGTGTCTCACAGGATAGTTATTATGTGGAGGTCTATATCAACGCTCCCTCTTCCATTGAGGGTATGAGCATCCAGAGTGACGACTACGTCTGTAATGGACAGTCGGTTGAGTTGACGGCTGAAGGAGGTACGCAGGGTACTGATGCCGTGTATGAATGGCGTAGCAGCAGTTGCGATGACGGAACGCTGCTCTTCTCCGGCGAGGGCGATTATCAGATTACGGTAACGCCCACGCAGACGACCACCTACTATGTGCGGTTTGATTCCGAGGTGTGCGGGACTACAGAGTGCGTGGACAAGACCGTCTATGTGCTTGACGCTCCCGTTATTGATGAGATCGCGGCGCCGGAGCACATCTGCGCCGGCAGTGCCTTGAATATCGACACCCCGCATTTTGTCACCTTCCTTGACGCGCTCGGCGTGACCGTCGATGCTCAGGGATGGCAGATTTCGGAAGACGGCGTCAACTACGAGGACTTCACGGTTACCGACCCTGTTATGATGTCGTACAATGACTGGTATCTCCGCTACTTCGTCACCACGGATTGCGTGACGGGCTACAGCAACGTTCTCCAACTCAAGGTGGATAGTCTGCCGGAGATTTCGGAGATTCCTCAACCGGATCCCATCTGCGGGTCGGGTGTGTTCCCGTGGGATACCTATCAGCCGACCGTCAACTATCACAACAACAGTGGTTCTGATGTCTCTGAAGGTTGGAAGGTCATGGTGGATGGCGTTGAGGTGGATTTCTCCGCCGACCGTGAGTTCAACTATGGTCCTGAGGTAAAGGCGTGGTACTTCGCCAGCAACGGCTGTGGAGAGGTCTATTCGGATACCATTCAGATGCTCTTCATGCAGGCCCCGACGGCCGAGGACATCACCGCCCTTGACGGAGCTGTTTGTGCGGGCCAGCCGTTGGCGATCCTGCCTCCGGTCACCCATGAGTTCGGCGGCACCATCACCCAGGGTTGGGAATATACGATGGCTTACGGATCCAATTTGTACACCCGCTTCCCGGCCGACACTATCATCGACTATGGCATGAACCTCGCCTTCATCCGTTATTACATTGGTAATGAATGCGGTTCCATGACGACCAACAGCGTGCAGTTGCTGGTGAACGATGTGCCGACGGTGAGCGAGTTGCTTGCACCGAGCGATACTTATTGCTCCGGTGACGATTTCAATCTCGACGTGCCGACGGTGCTCTCCGAAAATGGCGAACCTGTGACCGGCTCCGGCTGGTACTTGAGCGCCGACAGCGCTTTCTCTCAGGCGGACGATCTGGTGGAGGTGGATGTTGAGAACGGCATTGATGCCGACTTGTGGAATGGCCAGTGGCTGCGCCATGCCGACACCAACGCCTGCGGTGTCGCCTACAGCAACGCCGTGCGGATTGCCGTCTATCCTTCCCACCATCTGACCGTGACGCCCGAAGTCGATATGGTCTGCTTGGGTCCGACCTACGAGTTGGTTGCCCACAGTGACATTGCCGGCGCCACCTTTGCGTGGGAGGCCAGTGAGGAACTCGACGCCACCACCGGCGCCACGGTGCATGCCACTCCCGCGGCACCGGGACAGCGTATCTACACGGTCACGGCCACCGAAAGCGAACATGGCTGCGCCGCTACGGTGGAGGCCACGTTGCAGGTGTTCCTCTACTCCAAGGATACGGCAGTGCACATCTGCGCTTCCGACCTTGACTACGTCTTCGATGCCGTCAACCACCCCGACGAGGTATGCACGCAGTCGGGCAACTATAGTTATCACTACACCACCGCCGACGGTTGCGACAGCATCGTCAACCTGACGCTCACGGTGACGTATCCGATCGAACGTGCCACCCGCATCCACTACTGCAACTATAGTCCTGAGTACGTATGGCCGGTGACGGGCGAGCGTCTGGGTGGACCCACGATGAAGGACACCACCATCACCCGTGAGGTGATTGTGCCGTGCGTCTCTTCCTTCAGCGACATCGACAACCACCAGTGCGACAGCATCATCTATACCCTTGAGTTCAACATCTCCAACGAGCCGTTCCTGGATGTGCCTGTCACGGATGTCGTCGTGCCCGTGGGACAGACGGCCACGGCTGCATTCAATGTCCGCAAGGATTGTGACTTCCCGGGCGCCAAGTTGGCCATCGCCTATCAACTTTACAAGGACGATACGCTTATCGAACGGGTGGAGGACTACGGACAAGTGAGCATGAGCACATACTCGCCGGTTGCCGACGACAACTTCGGCGCCATGCTGTGGAATGGCACGGGCGAACTGCCGGGCAACACCTACAACATGTACAATTACAACTACGATTACTTCTACGCCGACTACATGTGCAGCGTCGATAACACGGTGACTGCCATGTGGAACGAACCGGGCGAGTACCGACTCCAACTCGTGGTGCTCCGCAAGGCGAGCGCCAGCGGCATGGACTATGCGTATGTGGACGAGTACGGACGGGTGCTCGGCGGCGCCGGCTCCTGGCAGACCGACTCGGTGCTCTCCGACACCGTCTTTATCAACTTCCATGTCGGTCCCGTTGACACGATGCCTGTGCAGAACCTCCAATTCTGCGAAAGCGAACTGCCGCAATACCTGTACGATGTCGAATTTACCGAAAGCGGATACTACGAAGTGTTCAACGGCAACGAAGGATCCTATCAGATGTATCCGGTCAACGTGGAGATCACGCCTACGGTTTATCATGAGTTCAGCGTTGAACTGGGCAACTGCGTGAGCAGTTATGTTTGGAACAACCAGGAGTACTACAGTGCTGGCGACTACGAGGCCACCCTGCCGGCCGCCAACGGCTGCGACAGCGTGGTGACGATGCACCTGAGCATCGGCACGGGCGACTTCCACCTCACCGACAACGTCACGGCCTGCGGCTCCTACACTTGGATCGACGGTCAGACCTACACGACTTCCGGCAACTATACGTACAACAGCACGTATGAGAACTGCCCGGCGGTCTATGAGTTGAACCTCACCATCAACGAGCCGTCCGATACCACCATTGAGGTGAATGTGGCTCCGATGCAACTGCCCTATGCGTTTGACGATGACAATGTCTTCGACCAGGCCGGCAACTACGACATTGTGTTGCCAAGTGCCAGCGGCTGCGACAGCATCATCCATCTGAACATCGTCGAGGTGCCCGTCGGCATTGACATCGACACGACCCAGTTTGCCGACAATCTGGGCGATACGGCCATTTTCAGCATGAATGTCAATGGCTCCGGCCTCAGCAACCGCAAGGTGTGCATCGACTATGAAATCACCCGCAATGGCGAGGTTATCAGTGATGTTTCGGACTACGGTTCGGTCTATTTCTCAACCTATTATGCCGACATCCAGCAGAATGTTGGACGAAATCTGCTGACGGGTGCGGGCAGTATCCCGACCAATACCTTCCGCGTGGTCTATTACAGATACACGTACTGGTACCTCGACTTCCTCACTTCCACCACGAACCACCTGACGGCTCAGTGGAACGTGCCGGGCGAGTACAAGATCAAGTTCTTCTTGCGCGAGCGCGAAGGCGGCGAGGACTACATGCTGACATACAACAGCGGCGAAGGCCTTGTGGGCGGCGGCGGCGCCACTACGCTGGCCGGCGAGTTGGCGGTCGATTCCGTAGTGATGCACTACGAGGTGGTCCCCACACTGCTCACCATCGACACCACCATCTGCGAAAGCCAGTTGCCGTTCACCTATCATGACCATACTTTCACTGAGGCCACCGCTCCGGATGCGACCATCGAGTTCAGCGATCCGTACCATATCTATGATACCGTCGTCACCTTCACCTTGCATGTGAATCCGGAGTATGCGCTCTATGACACCGCCTACCTCTGCGCTGGTGAACCTTACGCCGACAACAACTTCGACCTGTCGGCCGACACCATCGCCCAGATGGCTGCCAACAGCGACCGCGCTGTCTTCACCCTTGCCGGTCAGACGGCCGCCGGTTGCGACAGCACGGTGACCTTGACCCTCTTCGTGAAGCCGTTGCCGCAGGTTGAACTCGCCGCTCCGACCACCATGGTTTGCGAGGGCGTCGCCATCCCGCTGTCGGCTTCGGGCGCGGAAGAGTACACCTGGAGTATTGACACGCTCGTCGGCGACAACCCGATGCTGACGATCACCTCCGACCTGACCGTCTATGTTACGGGTAGTGTTGTCTATCCTGCAGTTTCCCAGTATTATGATGACGTGGTCTGCGTTGCATCCGACTCCATCGAACTGACGATGCTGCCAGTTGACCGTGTGGATGAGTACGAGGCCGAGGTCTGCCAAGGCGAGCCCTACATGGACGAGATTTTCGACGTGGAGGCAGCCAAGACCCAGACGGTCGGCATCGTTGACACCATCGTCGAACTGGGACGTTCCTACTGTGGCATCCACACCGCCCATCTTACGCTGACGGTCCATCCGGCCTACAACGCCGTCGTGGGCTTCGCCACTGTGGAGGATGAGGTGTGCGAGGGCTACGGCTATCAAGGTCACGGGTTCCTCCTCAGTGCCGACTCTATCGAGACGCTCCGCGGACAGACGCAGCAGATGAATGAGGTCGTCGTCTATAACTACGATGAAACCGAATTTAGCTGCGACAGCATCACCGAACTGCGGCTCCACATCCTTCCGACCGCCTATTCCCAGGCGAGTGTGAGCTTGTGCGCTCCCTTGTATTGGCCGGCTTCCTATGAGGAAAATGACCAGCAATTCCTCCTCTATGGCGATACGACCATCGAGGTGCGCTATACGCAGGAGACTACTGGCTGCGACAGCATCCGTCTCGTCACCGTCCATTTCGACGAGATGCCTGAGGTGGAGATCATGGGTACGGAGGTCTGCGCCAACATCGACGAGACGCTGCTGGTAATCGAGACCAACAACCAGGTTGTTGACAGCATCCGTTGGTATGTCAACAACGATTTGGCCGGTGAAGGCATGGAGTTGGCGCTTACGCGCGATGACTTCGAGTCTTCGATGATGGTGAGCGTCTATTCCGGCGCCTGCGTCAATGTACAGCAGTTCGGCATCACCACGCTCGACAATCCGACTGTGGAACTGACAGCCGACATCTGCGAGGGCGAGACCTACACCGCCCCGAACGGAGAGGAGTACAGCGCTGAAGACACGTACACTTGGACCGTCTCCGGTGAGGAGTGCGACACCATCTACACCTTGATGCTGAATGTGCACGAACGTCATGCCCGCACCTTCGAGGTGACCGTGGATGTGACTGACCTGCCGTTCGTCTATAACGGTGCGCAGTACGAAACTGCCGGCACTTATGAGGTGAATGTTCCCGACCCGAACGGCTACTGCGACAGTCTGGTGACCTTCACGCTGACGATCATCGACCCGTACAACGGTGAGGCGTTCATCACGGCAGAGGCCATTGACGACAACAGCTTCGAGGTGAGGGCATTTGCCAACACCCTCGATCCTGAGACGAAGGTATCCATCAACTACTCGCTCTATCGTCTCGATCCGGCCACGCAGCAAAATGTGCTTGTGGATGCCATCGCAACAGAATGTGGAGGGACGATGAATGTAGGTACAGACTTCAACGGCGGCAACCTGGGCGGCTACATCACGGCCGGACAGGGCAATATCCCGTCCAGCAACTGCCTCATCGGCAATACCCATTACGACTTCTTCTATCTGCACTTCCTCAACCGCCGCCAGAATACGGTGTCTTACGACTTCACCGTCCCAGGCACTTACACCATGGTGTTCGAGTTGATGCCGGAGGAGAATGGCACGGATCTGGCCATCACCTACACGCAGGATGGCGTCACCCGCAGAATCGGTGGTAAGAACAGCGTGGAGGGTGCTGCCGCTATCGCCAGCACTTCGTACACTTTCACCATCGGCAATACGAATGAGGATCTCTTGGGCAACCCGATGCTGACGTTGTCGGAAACCAATGTCACGGAACCCGCTTCCAGCGTCACGCTCACCTGCGATGACAACGACTACGATTCCAATGCCAAGGTGGCGGTCAGATACACGCTGTTCCGCGATGACGAGCCGTTGAGCGATGTCGTCAACAGTGGTAGCATCTACATGAGCACGTATGTGCCTTCGATGCACAACGCTTACGGCGCCGCGGTGACTGATCCTTCGGGCAGCATCCCGGGCAACACCTTCTCGATTGCACAGATGTACAATTACAACTACTTCTACATGAACTATCTCTCCGACGATGATGTCTATACCACCATCAACGCCACATGGCACCAGCCGGGCAACTACAAGATCGTCTTTGACCTTCTGACAATGCAGGGCGGTTCCGACCTGGCGTTGACATGGGATGGCACGCACCGCATCGGTGGCAAGAACGCTGTCGCTACGAACACCGTGTTGGCTTCTGCTACGTTGAACTACACCATCGAGAGTGTGGGCGCGCCGATGGGCGTGGCTGCCTTCGAGGATGGCAGCACGTTGCAGGTCTATCCGAACCCGGCCCGCGATGTGGTCCGCATCCAGACATCACTGCGCGACAGCCGTTGCACCATCACCGACATGAACGGCCAGACGATCTACGATGTCGAACTGCCGGCCGAAGGCACTCCGCTTGACCTCAACGTCGCTCAATGGAGCGCCGGCGTCTATTTCGTCACCGTCCGCACGACCGACCAAGTGCTGACACAGAAGCTGGTCATTACGAAGTAAATCCTGCATTTGCGAAAGTCAAACCCCTGGGGAAACCTGGGGGTTTTTTTTATGGGGAGAGGAGTTGGTTGCATGTTTTGATGTTTTTTTTTATTGCTGACCGTAAAAATATTTTATAGATTTCGTCAAAAGTTATAATTTTGCAGGTTGTTAAAAAAAACGAACATGATGAGAAAAAGTGTCTTGATTGTTGTTCTCTTGTTGCTGACAATGGTCGGTGCGGCCCAGAACACCACTTCCCAGAAGAAGGAATTCCTCCAAGCATTGAAAGCGGCGGCTCCTAAAGAGACTTTGGCTGCTTTTGATGATTGGAAGGTCTTTTATGATGATTTTGACTATGACGGGAAGAGCGAGATCATTGCCGTCGTGATGACCCCGAGTTCGGAGGATGATGACAAAACGTATTATCTGTTCCTCGTCCACAGGATAAATGGCGATGTAAAGGTGGAAAGTTTGACAGACGAGGGACTCGTTGGGTTTTTGTATTCAGATGTGGAGTTGCACCGCTTCTCAACCAAGGATGGTGCGGAAGCTCTGCTCTCTTTCTCCATCGGTTGGGGCGGCCCCGGCGCTATCAACTACTTGTACAAGTTCAGCAATGATAATCTTGCCGAAATCGAAAGCCCAGGCGCACTGAAATGGTTGGCGGATAGAGAGTACACCTGCGTAACAACTGACTTGAATATGATGTATGATAAAAACGCCCGTATGACCGTGGGACGTTGCTACTATACCTATTATTTATATGTGGATGACAATGGGGATTTGCAAGAGTATCCAGGAAAGGAGATGTCCTATTCCTGGCTTGCCGGTCTGACCAACAGCGACAAACTGCTGAGACAAGTCAAGGCCGACGGGATGAAAATCACAAATGTGATCCTGCGGACCAACGGCATTGTTGACGTGAACATGGAGAAGGAGACGGAAGAGGAGATAAGTTATTCGTATATTCGGGGAAGGTTGGAAGGCCATACGGTCACATGGATACGCGATGAATACGGAGAGTTTTACCACGATGGGATTATAAGCACCAGTATGCGCTAATAATCTCATTCATATCAAGTTAATAATTTTGCGTGTCTTCGGAAGCCACCGGCTTCCACACACCTACACGAACAGCTCTTCGATCTTGTCGGCGTATTTCTCTGCGATGAAACGGCGCTTGAGTTTGAGCGTCGGGGTGAGTTCGCCCGTGCTGATACCCCACTCGTAGTCGATGAGGATGAACTTCATCACCCGCTCGGTCTCGCTGAGTTCGGCGTTGCACTTGTCGGCCACCTTCTTGTATTTCTTGAGCACGTCGGGGTGCTTCACCATCTCCTCGTTGGTGGTGTAGGTGATGCCCTTGCGGGCGCACCACGAACGCAGGTCGGCGAAGTTGGGGACGATGAGGGCGGCGGCGAATTTCTTGTTCTCGCCCACAACCATGATGTTGTCGATCAGGGAGTCCTCGGCGAACTTGCCCTCCACCTGCGTGGGGACGACATACTTGCCGAAGGCCGTCTTGAACATCTCCTTCTTGCGGCCGGTGATCTTCAACTGTCCTTCCGGCTCAAACTCGCCGATGTCGCCGGTGTGGAACCAGCCCTCCTCGTCGATGGCCTCCTTCGTCTGCTCGGGCAGGTTGTAGTAGCCCTGCGTGACGCAGGCGCCGCGGGTGAGGATCTCGCCGTCGTCGCCGATCTTGACCTCGGCGCCCGGCAGCGGTTGACCCACCGTTCCGAACTTCATGCCGTTCTTGAAGAAACTGCTGACGGCGATGACAGGCGAGGTCTCCGTGAGGCCATAGCCCTCGAGCACGGGCATGCCCGCCGCCCAGAAGATGCGGCACAGACGGGGCTGGATGGCCGCGCCACCAGATACGATGACGTCGATCTTGCCCCCCAAGGCATTCTTGAACTTGTTGAGTACCAGACTCCGGGCCGTGCGCAACTGCCGGTCGTACTTGCGGGTGCGCCCCTCAATGTCATATCGGCTGGCCACCTCGTCGGCCCAGAAGAAGATCTTCTTCTTGCTCTTCGGCAACTTGCGGCCCGTGGCCACGAAGCGGTCGTAGAACTTCTCCAACAAACGCGGCACGGTGGTGAGGATGGTGGGTTTCACGTCCTGCAGGTCCGCGGCGATGGTGCCGAGACTCTCGGCATAGTAGATGGGAATGCCGAGGTAGTGCCAGGCGTAGATCATCATGCGCTCGTATATGTGGCACAACGGCAGGTAACTCAACACTTTCGTCTGCGCATGCGTGGGCACGATGGGCAGGATCGCCTTGAAGTTGGCGATGATGTTGGTGTGGGTGAGTTGCACGCCCTTCATGGTGCCGGTGGTGCCGGAGGTGTAGATCATGGTGGCCACGTCGTCGGGCGAGATGCGCTCCTTGATGTCCTCTAAATACTGCGGACTCGGGTTGGCGATGCCCAATTCGATCACCTCGTTGAGATGGCGGTAGCCGCGCAGGTTTCGGAATGTATATACATTGTCCTTCAACTGCGGAATTTCAGAGAGGATGTTCTCGATCTTGCGCAGGATGTCCCAGCCGGAGACGAATACCATCTTCACATCCGCGTTATGCAGGATGAACTTGTAGTCGCTCTCGCTGATGGTGGGATAGATGGGCACATGGATGGCGCCGAGTTGCATGATGGCCATGTCGAGGAAGTTCCACTCGGGACGCCCGGAACTGACCGACGCGATCTTGTCGCCCTTCTTGATGCCCAACTGCATCAGTCCGTAACTGATGTTGTTGACGATGGATACATATTGCTTGATGCCGTAGTGCCGCCAAATGCCATTCTCCTTCCCGTTGAGCGCGTCCTCACGGGGGAATTGCATGGCATAATGGGGCAGGAGGTCGAAGAGTCTGGTGACTTCCATGGCCTTGATTTACTTGACGATAAGTTTTTTTGTGGTGACAACCTGGCCGTTGACTTCAAGGGAGTAGAAGTAGATGCCGGCGACGAGGTCGGAGATGTCGAGGGTGGCACGGCCAGTGGCACCGGAGAGGTTGGTGGCACGCACCTGGTTGCCGACCAGACTGGTGACGACGAGGCGGCTCTTGTCGCCGGGCTGCCAGTTGGACAGGTCGTACTGAACGGTCACCTGCGAGGTGGCCGGGTTCGGATAGGCGTTGAAGGCCTTGGCGTTGACAACGTGGTTGTCGATGCCTTCCGACAGAGTGATGTAATTGACCACGACCGTGGCGGATTCGCTTCTCTCGTCGGTGAAGCTATAGACGACGGTAGTGGTGCCGTATTGGTTGCCAGGGTAGTAAATGAAGTGAAGCGTTGAGGGGTCGGAACTCTCACCCGGGGCTAAGTTCAAGGTGATGGGCGAAGTCGTCACCGACGGATCGTAGCAGTTGCCCATGCAGAAGGTGTTGTAGGAACCGTCCAGCTCACTCACTACATCCTTGACGACCCTCAAATAGACCGAATCCGACGTGTTGTTCTGCACAATCAGGTCTAACTGATTCTCGTCTTCCATGTTGGTGCAATAGAAGTTGAGGGTGTCGCCTACGGGGGCGTTATGATATAACAAGTTGATGCCCTGTGAGAAAGCGGTCATTGTGAAGGCCATTGCCAAAATAGAAAGTACCAGTTTTTTCATTGTGGTATGATTTTGATTTATAGTCTGCAAAATTACATGATTTATTTTGAATAAAATGGTTTATTTTGCAAAAATATTATTTTTTGATAACCTTATTTTTAAGAAAATCGTGTAACTTTGCAGCCGCTAATCGCATTGTATTCGCAACGCTAAAAAAATCAAGGAAATGAAAAAAATCTTATTGCTTTTCGCTGTCGTTTCTCTCTGTGCATGCGGCTGTCACACGACCAAGGCAACCGCGGACGGCACCGCCGAATCTGCTACGGCGGCGCAGGAATCGGACACTCCGCTTCGGGAGACCAAGTGGGTGCTCGTCAGTCTGAACTCGGAGCCGTTGAAAGACGCTCCTGAAGTTCCCTACATCATCTTCTCTGGCGATCGGATGACAGGGTGTTTAGGGTGCAACTCCTTCTTCGGCACATTTTACGCCAATCGGAGCGGCAAGATCAGCTTCAAATACGATGGCTCCACCAAGCGCCTCTGCAATGCCATGGAGTTGGAGTACGATTTCATCTCCGCGCTTCAATCCGAGCGCACCACCTACGTTATTGTCAAGGATATGTTGATCATCCGGGCGGAGAAGACACTGAAAGACGGAACCAAGAAGGAAGTGGAAGTGCTTCGCTTCAAGGCAGATAAGGAAAATTAATCCTATATACATGAATCAGGAAGAGATTATCAGACAGAGTATTTTGGAAGATGTGGGCGATGGCGACCACTCCTCGTTGGCTTGCATCCCCGCGGATCGCCGCGGACAGATGAAACTGTTGGTGAAACAGGAGGGCATCCTCGCCGGCGTGGAGGTGGCCAAGCAGGTCATCCGCATCGTCGATCCCGCCATCGAGATGGAACAGTTGATGCACGACGGCGACGAGATCCGCCGGGGCGACATCGTCTTCATCCTGCGCGGGCCGGCGCGGAGCATGCTCACCGCCGAGCGCACTGTGCTCAACTTTATGCAACGCATGAGCGGCATCGCCACCAGCGCGCGCCATTACGCCGACCTGGTGAAGGGCACCCGCACCACTATCCTCGACACCCGCAAGACCACCCCCAACATGCGCTACTTCGAGAAGTACGCTGTGAAGGTCGGCGGCGCCTCCAACCACCGCTTCGGGCTTTTCGACATGATCATGCTGAAGGATAATCACATCGACTTCGCCGGCGGCATCGAGCAGGCCATTGACAAGACCCATGACTACCTGAAAGCCAAGGGGTTGAACCTGAAGATTGAGGTGGAGACGCGGTCGCTCGACGACGTGCGGCGCGTGCTTGCCCACGGCGGCGTGGATCGCATCATGCTCGACAACTTCACGGTCGATCAGTGCCGCGAGGCCGTGCAGCTGATCGACGGCCGCTGCGAGACAGAGGCCTCCGGCGGCATCACCGACGAGACCCTGCGCCAATATGCCGAGACTGGCGTCGATTACATCTCCGTCGGCGCGCTCACCCACCAGATCCGCAGTCTGGACCTGAGTTTGAAATTTAGTGCCATAGATTAATCCCTTGTCCATGAAAGAGATGGAAGAAGTAGAAGGAACTCCGGCGCCCCTTGTGGAAGAGCCGAAAGTAGAAAACACCACCACCGAGTCTGCGCCTCGGCAGGCCGCCCCGCAACCCGAGGAAACGGCCCCCGACGCCTCCGCCGGAAAAGCGAAGAAGCGTAGGAAGCCGCTCCGACGCATCACCAAAGTGCTCCTTTGGATCGTCGGCTCCCTCGTTGCACTCTTCCTCCTCCTCGCCATCTTCATTTCGCCCATCGCCCATTGGGTCATCGAGAAATACAGCAAACAGATCTGCGGCCGTGTGGTTACCATGGAAGACTTGAATATCAACCTCTTCCGTGGCAGCGTCGAGATGGAGGGATTCGTGGGACTGGAACAGAACGATCGCGACACCTTCGTCGCCTTCGATCGCCTTTATGTCAATATGTCGCTTTGGAGATTGCTGGGAAAGACGGTGTATATCAGTGAGATAACTCTGGAAAACCCTTCCGTTGAGGTGATTCAGTCGCCCGGGAGATTCAACTTCACCGACATCATCGAATTTTACAAGGACGATGATGACGACGATGACGAGCCGAGCAGTTGGACCGTCGATTTGCGGAACATCACCGTTTCGAAAGGGAGTGTGGTCTATCGCGACTCCTCGGTGGGCAGCAAGTTCGACCTGCGACAACTGGCCGTGAAGGTCCCGCGCATCTACTTCAGCACCGAAGACACCGACCTCGGACTTGACCTGAAGTTCGCCGACGGCGGCGGGCTGAAGGTGAAACTTCTCTACGGCATGCGTAGCAGTGAGTATGACCTGTCGGTGAAACTTACTGATTTTGAACTGAATACCATTACTCCGTACTTGCGGCAGTTCCTCAATATCCGCGACTTCGGCGGGCGGCTCACCACCGACCTCAACCTGAAGGGCAACACCGACCATATCCTCGATGTGGTGGCGACGGGCACGGCCAAGTTCGCCAACCTGTCGATGACCGACAAGAGCGGCGCTCCCGTGGCCCAAGTCGGCCAAGTGAATTTGGACATTGCCGAGGTCAACACGATGACGGGCAACTTCCACTTGAAACGGTTCGCCGTTTCGGGAGCCCACTTCGACTACGAGCAGTTCGGAGACCACACCAACCTCGACACTTTCTTGGGAACCGACACGTCGGCCACGTCCGATGACATCGCCGCGACTGACACCACTGCCGCGACTGACACCGCCGCCATTCGCTCCAAATTCCGCCTGCACATCGACGATCTTTCTTTGGAGAACTCCTCCTTCAACTACATTGACCATACCATGAGGCAGGAAGTTCGAATCCCCGTGAAGCAGATCTCCATGAAGGCGCCCAACTTCGACTTGGACGGTCCCCTCGCCGTGAAACTCGGGGCTGTCGTCGGTGACGGCGGCAAACTCATGGCCGACTGGTCGGGTTGCCTTTCCGACTTCGAGAATATGAAACTTAGGGTCTTCCTGAGCAACGTACCCATGACGTTGGCTTCGCCCTACAGTGTTGAATACATGGCCTACCCGATCACCGACGGCGTGCTGTCGTTCGTGAGCGACAACACGCTGACGGATGCTGTCATCGCCAGCCAGAACAAGGTCGATATATACAACTGTCAGGTGGATAAGAAGATCAAGGAGATGAAGCCGGAGTACAACATCCCGCTGCGGGCGGGCGTGTATGTGCTCACCGACCGCAAGGGCAATATCCGCCTTGACTTGCCGGTTTCGGGCAACATCAACGACCCGACCTTCTCCTATCGTAAGATCATCTTCAAGACGTTGGCCAACCTCTTCGTGAAGGTGCTGGCCGCGCCGGTCGATTTCCTGGTCAAGGCCATCGGCGGCGATCCCGACCTGTTCGCCGACATGGTCTATGATATCCATCCGCAGGGTTTGGGTAGCGAGTCGTCTGACCGACTGAACAAGATCGCCGCGGCGATGCAACAGAAACCCGAGTTGAGACTCACTATTCAACAGTCGGTTGACATGGAGGAGAACATCAGCGAGTATGCGCTCTTCAACGCCAAGCGCGATTTCTATTTGCAGAAGCATCCTGGCAAGCAGTTGGGCATGGAAGACTTCCAGGCGATTCAAGAGATCAAGCCGACACAGCGGGCTTTCGTCTCCTACGTCAATTCCCGTATGACTGACACGACCTCTGCCGACATTCGGGTGAAGTGCCGGACGCTCTACGATGTGGAGCAACTTCGACAGCAGGTGGAAGCCAACGTCGAACGCCGCAACCAGCAGGTCGTCGGCCATCTGGTCTCGCAGGGAGTCGCCGCCGACCGTGTAGAGGTGCTGCCGTTGGGCAAGAAAAAGACCCCAAAGGGCAAGACGCTGTTGTCGTTCGGCATCGACATGGAGGCCTTGGAGGAGGAATAGATAATGGAAAGTATCAAGCACATTTTCAAGATCGGACGCGGGCCGTCGAGTTCGCACACCATGGGACCGGCGAAGGCCGCCGCGACCTTCTTGGCCTTGACCCCGGATGGCGCGCGCTACCGGGTGGTGCTTTACGGCAGTCTGGCGGCTACGGGCAAGGGGCACATGACCGACATGGCCATCGTGGAGACGTTGGCGCCGAAGCCGGTGGAGATCCTCTGGAAACCGGAGATCTTCCTGCCGGAGCATCCCAACGGCATGGAGTTCACGGCCTTGGGGGCCGACGGTAGGGAACTGCTGACCAAGCGCTACTTCAGCGTGGGCGGCGGCGACATCTCCGAGGACGGCACCCGACATGGTACGGAACGCATCTACGAGTACGCCACCATGGACGACATCCTCGCTCACATCGGCAACCGCAAGTTGTGGGAATACGTCGCCGACCGTGAGGATGCCGACATATGGGATTACCTGCAGCGGGTGTGGGAGGAGATGCAGCAATGCATCAAAGGCGGCTTGGAGCACGAGAGCACGCTCCCCGGCGGCTTGATGCTGCCGCGCAAGGCCTCCACCATGTACTCGCGGGTGCAGGCGATGAACCAGTCGTTGCAGCATCGCTACTCCACGCCGGTGTATGCCTTTGCCGTGGCGGAGGAGAACGCCAGCGGACGCACCATCGTCACCGCGCCCACGTGCGGCTCGTGCGGGGTTCTACCCGCCGTGCTCTACACCTACTATACCCAGTACGAGCGCAACGACAAGAAGATATTGCACGCCCTCGCCACAGCTGGACTCATCGGCAACCTCATCAAGTACAACGCCTCCATCAGCGGGGCGGAGGTGGGCTGCCAGGGCGAGGTCGGATCGGCGTGCGCCATGGCCGCCGGCGCCTTCTGCCAACTGATGGGTGGATCGTCGTATCAGGTGGAATACGCCGCCGAGATGGGACTGGAACACCACCTCGGACTGACCTGCGACCCCATCTGCGGATTGGTGCAAGTGCCCTGTATCGAACGGAATGCGTTCGCGTCCATCCGTGCCATCGACGCCGCCGTCTTCGCTGTGATCTCCGACGGCAAGCATATCGTCAGTTTCGACCAAGTGGTGCGCGTGATGAAGGCCACGGGTCACGACCTGCCTTCGCTTTACAAGGAGACCTCTTTGGGAGGACTGGCGGCGGAAGAGTAGCACATTTTTCTGAAAAAATCTCTCTTTCAAAAAAAAAGTGTATTTTTGCACACTTAAAAAAAGTTAAAAAGACTCCTTTTAAATGGAAGAGACCGCTACTCCTTTTAGAAAGAAAACACGCCTTCGCTACCGTGTCGCTGTCATCGGCGGAGGTAGTTGGGCCACCGCGATTATCAAGATATTATCGGCCAATCTCGAACACATCCACTGGTGGGTGAGAGAGCCCGAAATCGTGGAGGGCGTGAACAAATATGGGCACAATCCCAAGTATCTCAGTTCCACTTTTATCGACCCAAAAGATGTTAAAGTGAGCAATGACTTGCGTCAGGTGGTCAACCGCGCCGACTATGTCATCATTGTCACCCCGTCCGCTTTTTTGCAGAAGACGTTGGAGCCGTTGAAGAAGAGCCGGATGTCGAACAAGAAGATCATCACGGCGGTCAAGGGTATCATTCCCGAGAGGTTGCAGTTTATCACCGACTACCTGCATGATGAGTTCCATATTCCGATGGCGAACATGGCCATGATCAGCGGACCGTCGCACGCGGAGGAGATCGCGCAAGAGAAGTTCACCTTTCTCACCGCCGCCTCCACTAACGCGGAATTGGCGGCCGACGTGGCGAGGATGTTCACCAACCGATACGTGCGGGCTTCCGTCTCTTCCGACATCAAGGGCGCAGAACTCGCCGTCGTGATGAAGAACATCTATGCCCTTGGCGCCGGCATCTACAGCGGTCTGGGCTATGGCGACAACTTCATCGCCGCCTACATCGCCAACGGCGTGCGCGAGATGAAGAACTTCGTCCGCCAGGTCTTCCCGGGCGAGCGCTGTCTCGACGACTCGGTCTATCTCGGCGACCTGCTCGTGACCTCTTACTCTCACTTCAGCCGCAACCGCATGTTCGGCAACATGATCGGTCACGGGCTGTCGGTGCGCGTGGCGCAGTTGGAGATGAGTATGATTGCGGAGGGCTACTATGCCGTCCGCTGCATCCATGAGATGAACAAGAAGTTCGGCGCCTCCATCCCGATCTCGGAGACCATCTACGGCATTCTGTACGAAGGCAACAACGTCAGTTCCGAGATGAAGCGCATCGCGGAATACTATATTTAAGATAAGTACGGCTCGTTGACCGGTTATTCCTTGACCACCTTGATGATTTCGGCGCGGCCCCACTGCCGTTGCACGCGCACTAAATAGGTGCCTGCCGGCCAGGATGTGGTGTTGATGGATTGTAAATTGTTGTCGTTGAAGTTGTTGTCGGCGAAAACCACCCGTCCGCGCAGGTCGAAGGCGCAGATGTTGACGCTCTCGTGTCCGGGGTTGCGGATGGTGAGTTGGCTGCTGCACGGGTTGGGGAAGGCGGTGAAGGTGACGGTGGGCAGGAGCGGTGCGGCGATGCCGTCGGTGCGGTGGTCGAGCCAGGCCTGGTAGATGTTGGGAATGCCGTAGCCCAACAGCGTGTCGGGCGCGTTATACTGGTGCCCCGATTCACGAATGATCTGCATGATTTCTAAGGAGTTGAGTTGCGGCAGCGCCTGCCAAAGGCAGGTGGCCATGCCCGCCATGATGGGGGTGGCGAAGGATGTGCCGTTGCCGGCGTAGATCACCATGTAATGGAAGGGATTTTCGCCATCGTAGGTACCTGGGGCGACCACGTATGTGTCATAGCCACAGGAGACTACGTCGGGCTTGACGCGGCCGTCGTAACTGGGTCCGCAACTGGAGAAGGGTGCATAGACGCTATCGACGTTGACGGCGCCCACACAGAGGATGTCCTCCGCGTCGCTGGGGCGGGAGAGTTTGTGCCACTCGTTAGCGCCGTCGTTGCCGGCGGCGGAGCAGACCACCATGGCCTTGTGTGCTGCGATGGTGGCGGCTTGCGAGCAGATGGAGGTGTGCCCGTCGCAGGAGCTGTAGTCGAAGACGAACGAGGAGTCGTCGAAGCGGGTGTAGCCCAGCGACGCCGTGACGATGTCGGCGCCGATGCTGTCGGCCACCTCTAGTCCGGCGGCGAAGAAGTCCTCCTCGATGAGCATTTCAAATTCGGGGTCTTCCGTGCGGATGAAGAAGATATTGGCGTTGGGGGCGACGCCCACGAGCGTGTCGTTGGCGAAGACGTTGCTCACAATGGTGGAGGCGCAACTGGTGCCGTGGCTGTGTCCCAGATAGACGTTCTCCATGCCCGGTACGAAGTTGCGGGTGCCCCAGATTTGGCCGTTTTCGTATAGGTTGGCAAACCACGGCGTGCGTTCGAAGGCGAGCCAGCCGGCGTCCAGCATGGCGATGAGCATCCCCTCGCCGCGGTAGCCCTGGGCGTGCAGCAACTGTCCGTTGTGCAGCGCGAGTTGCGCCGCACCCTTGCCGTAGGTCGTCGAGTCACTTGGGTTGACGGTCTGGTCGTAAACCGGCAGGTCGTCGAACAGGCGGTTGTCCATACTCTCGTAGAAGCCGACGGGCTTTACGCTATCGACGAACGCGAGGGCGCGCACGTCGGCCATGCGGGCTGTGTCGGGGCACCACACCGTGAGTGTGTTGGTCCATTTCGACTTCGACAGCACCCGCAGTTGTGCGCTCACACCTTCAATCGCACTGATGTAGGTGGGACTGAGCGGCAGGTCCTGCTCGGTGACGGGCACGTCGTAGCGGGCGCGCTTGTCAAGACAACGCTGCGAGAGGAACTCCTCGGGTTGGTCGATGGAGTAGGGGGTGCCCTCCTTGTCGTGCAGATAGATGCGGTAACAGTTGACGTTCTGGGAAAAGGCCGCCGTGGTGAAAATGGCGGAAAGCAGAAAGAGAGTGATACGTTTCATCTTTATAATAAAGGACGGATGATTTATTTCATCATCTCAGCATAATATTTATAGAAGTACGGAATGGTTTCAATGCCTTTGAAGAAGTGTTCGAGTTTGTAGTTCTCGTTGGGGGAGTGGATGGCGTCTTCGCCGAGGCCGAAGCCCATGAGGATGGCTTTGGTGCCGAGGATGCGCTCGAAGCCGGAGATGATCGGGATGCTGCCGCCGCTGCGGGTGGGAATGGGGCGTTTGCCGAAGGTGGTCTCGTAGGCCTTTTCGGCGGCCTTGTAGGCGGGCATATCAATGGGGGAGACGTAGGCCTCGCCGCCATGGCACGGAGTCACTTTCACCTTGACGCACTTGGGCGCGATGCTCTCGAAATGTTTCTGGAATAGTTCGGCGATCTTGGTGGAGTCCTGGTTGGGCACAAGGCGCATGGAGACCTTGGCGCAGGCCTTGGAGGGGAGCACGGTCTTGGAGCCCTCGCCGGTGTAGCCACCCCAGATGCCGCAGAGGTCGAGCGTCGGGCGGATGCCGGTGCGCTCGATAGTGCTGTACCCTTCTTCCCCGTGCAGTTCTTCTACGTCGATGGCCTTCTTGTATTCCTCGAGGTTGAACGGGGCCTTGGCCATCAGGGCACGCTCCTCGTCGGAGAGCACCAGCACGTCGTCGTAGAAGTGCGGGATGGTGATCTCGTTCTTCTCGTTCTGCAAGGAGGCGATCATCTGGCAGAGGATGTTGATGGGGTTGGCGACGGCACCGCCGAAGATGCCGGAATGCAGGTCCTTGTTGGGGCCGGTCACCTCCACTTCGAGGTAACTCAGTCCGCGCAGGCCGACGGTGATGGATGGGATGTCGGTGGCGATCATGCCGGTGTCGGACACCAGGATGATGTCGGCCTTCAGCAGTTCCTTGTTCTTCTCGCAGAAGCCGTAGAGACTGCCGCTGCCGATCTCCTCTTCGCCCTCGAGCATGAACTTGACGTTGCAGGGCAGCTGGCCGGTCTTCACCATGTATTCGAAGGCCTTGGCGTGCATGAACGACTGTCCTTTGTCGTCGTCCGCACCGCGCGCCCAGATCTTTCCGTCATGGATGACGGGTTCGAAAGGTTCTGATTTCCAGAGTTCTATGGGATCGACGGGCATGACGTCGTAGTGGCCGTACACTAGCACGGTGGGGGCGTTGGCGTCGATGAACTTCTCACCATAGACGACGGGATTGCCTTCGGTGGGCATCACCTCGCAACGGTCGGCACCGGCGGCGAGGATCAGCTCACGCCAGCGTTCGGCGCAACGTACCATGTCGCCCTTATGCTCCTCTTGCGAACTGATGGAGGGGATGCGGATCAGACTGAAAAGTTCTTCCAAAAAACGGTCTTTGTGGGTTTCGATGTAGTTCTTTAAATCTTTCATGATATTATAAATTTTTGTGATTCAATTCGTTGTACTCAAAATTACTTGGTGGAGAAGCGAATGTAGATGTTGTTGGGGACGAGTTGCCCGACGGGCTCTTGGGCATTATATAAAATGTATCGGATGTCGCGGAGGCGAGTGTTGCGGGAGATGAGTTTGGAGTTGAGATATTTGTCGATGGAGTCCTCTCGGTTTTGAAAGAAAAGTTGGTAGCCGGCGCGGGAAGTCCAGCGGCCGTCATTCTTCAAGTTGACATAGATCTGATTTTCAGCCAGTGACTTGTTTTTCGACAGGGCGGCTCTGTATTTTTGCAGATTGGTGATGGAGTCGGAAAAGACGAGGTAGTTGAGGTCGTCGGAGATGAGGAAGGTGTTGGTGGCGACCGCTGTGGCGTGGGGACAGAGGGCGGGCGCGAAGTTGCCGCGTCCGAACCGATGGGTGCCGAGTTTGACGGAGTCGATCGTATGATTGTCGGGAAGGAGCGACTGCAGGAAGGCACTGTCGCAGGTGGGGACGCGCACGGCGAAGTAGCGGTAGGTGAGCGTGTCGGAGAGGGTGAATGTGTGGAACATGGTGCTCTTCAGCGCCTTGAGGGCGGTGCTGACGTTGTCGGAAAGTTGGGCGTTGCGGCAGAAGGCGTCGATGTCGGAAATGTTGTACTCGGCGTAATCGTCGATGGAGGCGGGGAGGATCTCCTCGGGTGTCGTGATGGCGGCGGGATGCTGTCCGTTCCATCGGTTAAGGAAAGCGCCCTCTTTCAGCACGCTATAGCCCGACAGGACGATCTCGCCGGCGTTGACGGTGATCTGGTAGGCCGACCAGTCGGTGACGTTGCGCAGGGCCTCAAGCACGGGCGAGGCTTCGGGCGACAGGTTGCCCTGCTGGCTTTCCCAAAATGCCGACTGCGCGACCACCAACCAGTTCTGTTTCGGGTTCTTGTCCATCATTTCGCGCAGGGGCTGGAAGGCCTCGGCGCGGCACAGCGTCTTGCGCGATGACATGCAGTCGAGCGCCGACTTCAGCACCGCCTCGTTTTCGGCGACGGTGAAAAGTCCGTCGTGGTAGCAGAAGTAGAAGGTGCGGTGGTGCGTGCCGATCTCGTAGATCTCATAGCCGCTGTGGGCGTGGAAGTTGTTCCGGTTGAGTTCCAGCTTCTTCAGCAGGCGGTCGAACTCCGACGTCTTGGCGCGCAGCGACAGCAGCAGCGCGCTGCCGTTGTCGGTCGGGTGCACCGAGAGCGCCATCGGCTCCCCGGACAGGGTCTGCTGGTCGAATTGCGAAAGGAAGAACTGCATGCCGTCGAGCGCCCCGAGTGACACCACATCGTTCAGGAAAGCGCGGCAGTGCCCCGCGGATTCCAAGAAACTGTCGTAGTTGTTGATCTCCACCATCAGCGCGGCATCGCCAGGTACCATCTCCATGGGATCCATGGTGCTTTTTCTTAAATAATTGGTGTAGAAATAGATGCCGGCACCCGTTCCCAGGACTAAAAGCACGAGAAGCGTGATCAGCCAACCTTTCTTGCGTGATTTTTTCTTTGTTTCGTCCATCTTGACCAGTTTTTGCAGTTGATTGCGGCTGCAAAGGTACGTGAAAATTCTGAAATTTTTTCCTTTATATCATAAAAAATGGGAATTTCATGTAAATTTGCAGCCAAATATATTTTACGATGAAAAGGACATTCGTTTTTGTGATTGTCGCGAGTTTTTTCGTGACCTTGTATGCCCAGTCGCCCGCCAAATATTGGGTGCAGTTTAAGGATAAGGCGAACACCACCTATTCAATCGATCGGCCGCAGGAGTTCCTGTCGCCGCGGGCCATTGAGAAGCGTCAGCGGTTCAACATCGATATCACCGAGCAGGATTTCCCTGTCAACGAAAGTTACATCCGCCAGGTGCTGGCGTTGGATGAGAACATGGTGCTGCTCACGAAGTCGAAATGGCTCAATGGCATCACGGTTTATTCCACGGTGAAGGATATCGACAAGCAGATCAGGGAGTTGAAGTGCGTGGCGATGTGCGAGTGCACGGCTTCTTTAGAGAACGAGGAGACTTTCGACTATCCACAGAGCACCTACACTCCTCCGAAAACGACGAAGGAGGTCTTCGTGGCGGATGAGCATGTCGGCAACTTCTCATACGGCAAGACCTCCGTTCAGTTGGCGATGAACCAGGCTCATTGGCTGCACCGTTTGGGCGCGCGCGGAGAGGGCATGCTGATGGTGGTGATGGACGGCGGCTTCAAGAACGCCAACAAGATGGAGTGTTTCGAGGCGTTGCGCCAGGAGGGGCGTCTGTTGGGCACTCGCAATTTCGTCCAGCCGGGCCGTTCGGTCTTCATCAGCGGCTCCCACGGCTCCGAGGTGCTTTCGTGCATCACCGGCTATGTCGATAACGAGTTCATGGGCACTGCCCCCAAGGCCTCGTTCTACTTGGCGATGACGGAGGATTCTCGCAGCGAGAACAAGATCGAGGAGGACAATTGGGTGGCCGGCGTGGAGTGGGCCGACAGTCTGGGCTGCGACGTGCTCAACTCCTCGTTGGGATATTACAAGTTCGACAACAAATTGCAATCCTATCAATATGAGGAGATGAACGGCAAGATCAGCCGGGCGTCGCAGGCCGCCACGTTGGCCGCCCAGAAGGGGATGATCATTTGCGTGAGCGCCGGCAACGAAGGCGACGAGGAGTGGCACTACATCACCGCGCCCGCCGATGCCGAGGGCGTCCTCACCGTGGGTGCCATCGACCGCGAGGGCTCAATGGCCGAGTTCTCCTCCTACGGTCCCACCGCCGACGGGCGCGTCAAGCCCGACGCCATCGCCGTCGGTTCCCGCGTCATGGTCATCACCCCCGAAGACGAGATTGAGGCATCCTACGGCACCTCTTTCTCCTCACCCGTACTCTCCGGCATGGTCGCCTGCCTCTGGCAACTCTTCCCCGAGAAAAGTGTTGAGGATGTCATCGATGCCGTGCAGCGTGCCGGCAACCTCCACAGCAATCCGCAGCCGCAGGCCGGCTACGGTATCCCCAACTTCATGTCTGCCTACAACAACCTCGCCCGCGACTACGACGCTCCCGTGCTCATCGTCTTCGACAACAGCACCAACAAACCCGTCGTCAACTGCGCCTATCTGTGCAACCGAGGCATCTCCACCATCAAACTCGAGATGCGAATCGATGGAGATCCCAACGTCTATGTGAAAGAGGTCAAGGTGAAGGGACAGGCCTTGGAGGATGGCCACATCTTCGGCACTACCAAAGTGAAACTGCCCAAGTTCAACATCAATGCTTATGATAGTGGATATAGTTTTGTGAGAGTTAAGGTTATATCTCCTGACGGAACCTCGTATTCCCAAGTGATTGGGCTTTACTAAATTTTTATACTTGTAAAATGATGAAAAAGAACTTGTTGAGATTCACTGTCCTGCTTCTGCTCACAGCACTGTTTCTTCCCGCCGGCTATGCCCAAAAGAAGAAAAATGCAAAGCCGCAGACGGACAGCATTGCCACCAAAAGTTTGAAAGCCGTTCTGAATTTCCATGCCTATTCTACGGATGAAATGCAGTCGTATATTGAATTTCAGTTTATCGTGGATGGAAGCACGGTCAATTACGTACCGATGTCCAACCAGAATCTCTTAAAGCGAGGCGAAGTCCAGAATGGACGTGCCGTTTCTCAACCCATGTCCGCTGGACGTTACGAGGCCTCTGTCGATATTCTCGTGGATGTGCGCCGCAAGAACGATGGCGGTAATGAGGAGAGTGTCAACATGTTGCATTATATTCTCGTCAGTCCGCCCAAGTTGGAGGAGTCGCTACAGGAGAAATCCTATTTCAGCGACGTGCGCAACCTCGCCGTCCCCAATGGCGACTATTATCTCTATTTCACCTTGAAAGATGTGAACGGGAATGGCGATTCCATCCGCTATATTGACTTCGTGCATGTGGATTTCCCTGCCGACAGGGTCTCGACCTCCGACATTTCGTTGTACGAGCGGATGAATCGCAGCGGCGACGGCGGGGTTTTCGACAAGTACGGCTTCTGGGTGACGCCGTTGTTCCAGCAGTATGCTCCCGAAAAGGTCTATTCCCTGCCTTTCAGTTGTGAGATTTACAACACTGACAAGGTGCTGGGCGCAGGAAAGTCCTTCATCGTGAAGTCGGAGATTGTGGAGCTGGGGCGTGCGGCAAAGCCCGAGTATGTCTATTGTCGTGAGGTGCAGACCGCTCCGGTCTCCGTCTTCGTCCACATTTTCAACATCTTTCATCTGCCGTCGGGCAACTATCACCTTAACCTCTATGTCATGGACGCCGACTCCACGGTGCTTGCCTTCTCCCGCGCGTTCTTCCAACGCAGCAATCCGCGGATCCAACTCGACCTTTCCCACTACGACGACGTGGTGGTGGAGCACACTTTTGTGGAGAAGATGACTGATTTGAAGACACTTCAAGAGAATGTGGCGACGCTCTATCCTATCGGCACGGTTGCGGAGCAGGAGTTCTTTTTACAGCAGATGAAGAAGGTGCCGCTCGACGAGTTGCAACGGTACTTCTACGGCTTCTGGATCGACCGCGCGCCCGACGACCCCGAAGGCGCGTGGCTGGCATACAAGGCCAAGGTTGACTACGTGAATGAGCGTTACGGCAGTACGGTCATCAAGGGCTTCCGCACAGACCGCGGGCGCGTCTATCTGCGCTACGGCCCGCCGACCACCATCACCGAGGAGCCATACGATCCGCAGGCCTATCCGTATGAGATCTGGCACTACTATTCGCTGGGCGAACAGACCAACGTGAAGTTCATCTTCTACAACCGCGACCTTGCCACCAACAACTACGAGCTGTTGCACTCCGACTATATCGGCGAGATACAGGATCCGGCGTGGCAGATGAAGTTGGTGAAGCGCCTCAGCCCCAACGTCAACCCCGACATCACCGTGCCCGAGGATTACTGGGGCGGCAATGCCCGCGACTATTACAAGTACAATCGTCAGTAAAACAGTCTGTCCCCCATGAAACGCCTGCTCGACGTTCTCTCTTGTTCGTTGGCCGTTCTGGTGCTGCTGCCGTTCGGTTTGGTGGTGGCGTTGTGCATCATGCTGGGATCGCAAGGCGGGGCCTTCTACCGCCAGCGGCGTGTGGGCAGGGGAGGGAAGGAGTTCGGGCTGCTGAAGTTCCGCACTATGCGGCAGGATGCCGACCGCCAAGGGCCGCTCATCACCATCGGCGACGACCGGCGGATCACCCGCATCGGCAGGTTCCTGCGCAAGTATAAGATCGACGAACTGCCGCAGTTGCTCAACATCATCGCCGGCGACATGAGCGTGGTGGGGCCGCGTCCGGAAGTCCCCAAGTATGTGGCGCTTTACGACGAGCGGCAGCGGCGGGTGCTGTCGGTGCGGCCCGGGTTGACCGACTACGCTTCCCTCAAGTACATTGCGGAGAGTGAGTTGCTGGCGCAGAGCGACGACCCCGAGCGCACTTATATTGAAGAAGTGATGCCCGCCAAATTGGAGTTGAATCTTCAATATATCGAAAATCAATCCGTTAAAGAAGATATTGTGCTGATATTAAAGACTTTGCGGGCGATTGTGGGCCGCCGCGGCGAATAGAATGGATTTTATTTTTTGGGCAGACTCATGGTATAACCGTGGTACCGTTTCATCACGGCTTCGACGTACCGCACGGTATGTCGGCCCGGGTAGTAGCCGCATTTGACCACGGGGTCGGAGTAGTACTGGTGTTCCATCTTGAGCAGGAGGTATTTGGAGACGTCGTTCCAGGAGGTGACGTCGCCGCCGTGTTTGAGGCAGAGTTCGCAGGCATCGACGATGTGTCCACTGCCGGCGTTGTAGGCGGCGGCGACGTAGTAGAGCCGTTCGTTGGGGTCGGGGACGTATTTGACGAACATCTTGTCGAGGCGGGCGATGAGGCGCATGCCGGCGTAGATCTGCTCGGCGGCGGAGGAGGTGGAGTCGATGCCGAAGTTGCGGGCGGTGGCGGGCATCATCTGCATGACGCCGAAACTGCCGCCGACGCCCACCAGGTCGGTGCGGAAGCCGGACTCTTGCCGGATGATGGAGGAGACGAAGCGCCAGTCGATGTCGAGTTTCTTGCCGTACTGCTTCATCAGGGCGTCGTAGGAGGAGATGCTGCCGCGACGTTTCTCGCGCCCGCCGTTCAGCACGTACCGAGAGCGCGGATGGAAGTACTTGTCGCACAGTTTCGCGTACTCCTTCGACTGCTTGAATGTCGTCAGCCAGTTGTTGATGCTGTCGTTCTTGGCAATGTTGGCGGGGTTGAGCACCCAGCAGCGGTCGTACTCGGGGCCGACGGTCTTGACTATGGAGACGTCGGAGTAGAAGGGGTTGAGCATGTAGGCCGTGTAGGCGTCGGTGATGAGGTAGTGGATGCTGTCGTCGTGGAGCAGTTCCACCAACTCCTCGCTGGTGAGCGAGTCGGAGCGGACAATCTCCCATCCCACGGGCGGCTCGGGAAACGAGTCGAGGTTGATGGTGGCGGGGAAGTAGTAGGGAAGGTAGGCGGAGTAGATGCCATCCTTCTCCGCCTTCGACGACTGCATCATCACGGCGTGGGAGGTGGAGTGCGGAACGGAGAAACAGAGCATGTCCATGTCGGCCTGCCCCGGCTCCACGTCGTAGGCGATGATGTCGAAGTCGCTTTTGAAGAAGTGACGCTTCACCTCTTCCGGGTCGCTCGTGAAGGTGAACTTGACCTCCTTTTGAAGCGAGTCGCACATCAAATTTAGCAACTCGTATTGGAAGCCGACGGTAGTTCCGCGGTAGAGGAAGTAGTCGGATGCGTGGCAGAAAAGCAAGATATTCAGTGTGTTGGTCTTGTTCTCCGTGTATTGGACCTCCTTTTTCGGGGGTATAGGGGTGGTTTTGATGCGCGGATGACGCACCACCAGCACCATCAACACGCAGGTGGCGATGGCCAACAGGGTGATCCCGAAAAATCTGGGGCTTCGCAAAATTACTGGGCCTCGGTGACTAATATGTACTGCTCGACCGTCTCGCCGGGTTCGAGTTTCACCCTGCCGGTGCCCACGTAGTAGTCGCGGTGGACGACGTCGTTCTCATCGGTGTAGGTGTAGTCGTAAACGGCTTGCACGTCAAGCAGGGCCTCATAGCGGAAGGTGTGCGTGAAGACACCGTTCTTGTCGGTGTAGCCCTCGGCCTTGGCGAAGTCGGCGTAGTTGTCTTCCAAACCGATGCGTACCAGGCAGTTCTGGACGGCATCCGCGGTGTCGATGCCGGTGGTGGTCTTGTGGACGTGGAGCACCAGGTCGCACACGGGTTCTTTCTTGCATTGTGCGAAAAGTACAATCAGGCAACCCATCAATAGGGTGTAACCAACAAGCGCGATTTTTTTCATATAGTCGGATTTTTTTTGATTTTATACGATATCAAGCCGCAAAAGTAAACAATTTTTTTCAAACAACAACATAAAAACTCATTTTAACATATTTTAGTATGGAAAAAAAGAGCCGGAAGAGGTCATCTCGGAAAAAACATGTAACTTTGCACCTTGAAATTTTGTAAAGTGGAAAATAGTAGAAAATTCATCATATTCGGATTGGGCAATGCGGAGGACGAATACGCGGGCACGCGCCACAACATCGGCTTTGAGGTCGTGAGCGCGATCGCCAAGTCTCTGTCCTCCACCTTCCACAGCGACCGTTACGCCTACGTCGCCGAGGCCCGGTACAAGGGGCGCACCCTCGTGCTGGTGATGCCCACCACCTACATGAACCTGAGCGGCAAGGCGGTCCGCTACTGGATGGAGCACGAGAACGTGCCTGTGGAGAACATCCTGGTGATCTGCGACGACATCGACCTGCTGCCCGGTCAGTTGCGCATGCGCGCGAAGGGTAGCGGCGGCACCCACAACGGCATGAACAACATCATTGAGATGATCGGGCGCAGCGATTTCCCCCGCCTTCGCTTCGGCGTCGGACACGACTTCGCACAGGGCTATCAGGTTGAGTACGTGCTGGGCCGCTTCGACTCCAAGGAGTTGAAGGAGACCATCGAGCCGGCTATTGAAAACGCCGTGCAGATGGTGCTGTCGTTCTGCACTGCCGGCATCCAACGCACGATGAGCCAATTCAATACCGCCAGAGAGAAACCGAAACCGCAAACACCCACTCCCGAAACCCTGTCCGATGAAAAATAGACTCATAGCCATACTGGCGCTTGCATGTTTGTCGTTCGGCACGGCACGTGCCTCCGAGACCGACAGCGTTGCGCCTGCCCCGACGCCTGCCCCGACGCTGAAGGCGACCGCTGGCTCCCCGCTGGAGCAGTTCCTCCATTACGGCTTCCATATCGGCACCGACTTCCTACTCGGCACCCGCGAACTCTCTGACTACGACCACCTTGACCGCACCCTCTCCGGTACTTTCGGGCTTTTCGTGAGGGGCGGCTATCGCTTCATCTTCGCCGAAGTCGGGCTCAACTACATGTTTTTCAAGGGCAACTACGAGGCCAAGACCTTCGATTTTATTTCCATTGGCAAGGAGACTGTAGAGAGCCGCTACCTGCAAATCCCCGTCAAGGCCGTGGGATACATCCCGTTGGGCAAGCAGCAGGTCTGCGCCCTCATGCCCAATGTCGGCATCATCTACCAGCCGCTCATCCATTTCACCAAGAATGACATCCGGTATGGCAAAAACAACCTTATGGAGCATCAGTTCCTGCTTCATGCCGGCTTAGGGTTCCGTTTCAAGTTCTTCAATGTGGAGGTGGCCTACAAGAAGTCGTTGCGGCCGTTCTACAGCGACCGCGAGTCGGTGAAGCCCTCCTATCTCGCACTCATGGTCGGATTCCAATTTTAACACCACGATGAAATTTTCCCGTCTTCTTCTGATCTGCCTTTTGCTCCTCTCATGGGGAGTTGTTGGGCGTGCTCAGGAGACGGAGAACGAGGTCGATGCCAAACTCACCCGCAATATCGACTCGGTCATGGCCATCTCGCCCCTCTATCTGCCGACTTCATACACAGCGCTGGGAAGCACCTTCTTCAAGCCCGTGGAATACCAGGTGGTGGATACCAGTCTGGACAATCTTGTCCATTACGATCCTTTGCTGAAGACGCAGAATCTGTACCAGAGTCTCGGCATCTTCGGGCAGGCGCACCGGCCGATGAACTTTAGTTTCCGCCGCGATCCGGGCTTCTCGCTCATCTCCAATCCCTTCCCGCTCTATTTCAAGGAACAGACCGACCTGAAGTATTACAACCTCAAGACCTCCTACACCCAGTTGGCGTTCACCTACGGGTTGGAGACAGAGAACACCTTTTATGCCACCCACGCGCAGAACATCCGCGATTGGGCGGAGATCGTGGTGAACCTGCGCGGTTACGGCAACAACGGCTATTTTACTCACCAACAGACCAATAACGTCGTTGCCGATGTACTTTGCCATTTCGAGCTGCCGACAGAAATCTACGGTTTCCGCTTGAGTTACATCGTCAACCACTTCAAGATGCAGGAAAACGGCGGCATACAAGACATTGTGGAGTTCCTGTCTCACGCCAATAAGGACCAGGATGAGAACCAGGAATTCAATGTGCGGCTCTATTCCGCCAACTCCCACCTGCTCACCCATGACCTGATGTTCCAGCAGTATCTCAACATCGAGTCGAAGAAGAAGGACGCGGAAGAGGGGGCGAAGAGACACTGGGGGACTTTCACGCACACCTTCCAGTTCAAGCAGCAGCGCTACTGTTTTTACGACGACCCGGTGGATTCGGCCTACTATCCCATCTCGTACGCGCTGACGACCGACACGCTCACCGACACGCTGAGTTTCTACGTTCTTTCCAACACCCTACAGTTTTCGACCTTCCCGCCTTTCAAGGAGCCGAGCAACAAGCGGTACTTCTTCCATCTGACCGGCGGCATCACCCACGAATACACGAACTACCGTTCCGCCTTCTATGCCGGCAATGCCTATACGCCGTTTGCGCAGATGCACGCGCGGCTGTTTACCCGTCTGGAACTCTCCGCCAAGATCTACTACACCTTGGGCAGAAAGCCGAAGCCCAGCGAGTCGCGCAAACCCTCCAAGGGCTGCTATCAAAACAATGACCTCAACTTCAGCGCCTCTGTCAACGTCAAGTTGGACCGCAAGGAGTTGCATCAGGTGGGCGCCGAATTCGACTTCTACTTCCTGTCGCCCGACTACATCTTCACCTATTTCATCAATGACCACGCCGTGTGGGACAACAACTGGCCGAAACAGAACATCATCCGGCTCACGCCCTATTGGCAGTATCGGGATTATCGGGTGGAGTTCAGTTACTTCATGCTTCACAACTATCTGTATTGGGACGAGAATCGGGAGCCCGCGATGCTCGACTCGTATGCCAACATCCTGCAACTCCATCTCTACGCTCCGTTCCGTTACAAGGGGCTGGGCATAATCTTCAACGGGTATCTGCAATATTCGAACAAGCAGGTCATCCAGGTACCGCTTGTGGCGGGCAAACTCGATGTGTTCTACCGTTTCCCCATCTTCAAGAACAAGGCGAAACTGGAGTTTGGTCTGGCCGCGGCGTACAACACCAAATATTACGCCGATGCCTACTACCCGATGCTGCATCAGTTCTACCACCAGCATTCGATCAAGGTCGGGAATTACCTTTATATGGACATATACGTCGCATTGCAGGTGCAGCGCATCCGCTTTTTCGTCAAGGGAGTACACTTGCTCTCCGGCCTGATGGGCTATCACTATTTCACCACCCCGGCCTATCCGATGCAAGACCGACGTGTCAGCATCGGCATCGCTTGGCGTTTTCACGATTAATCAGTATGATGGCAATGGAAATGAGCAAAAAAGAGCGGGTCTTTCTGAATCTCAACTTCGTGATGTTGGTGATGACGTTGACGTTGTTCTATTTCTGTCGTGCCGTCTTCCTGCCGATCGCGGCGGTGTGGTTGGCATTAGCCGTGGCGGAATGGAACTGGCGGGAGCGTTACCGTACCCTGCGCGACAACGGCATGTTGATTTGGGCGGGCGCGATGCTCTTCTTCTATCTGCTGTACCTGGTCGGGCCGCTGTTTTCCGAGAACGTCGGCACCGCCATTTCCCAATGGGAGTATAAGATTTGGTTTTTGGTCTGTCCGGTATGCGTCATGCCGATGCTGCCCAAGTTGCACAAGCGGAGGATCATGCTGATGCTGTTGGTTTATGCGCTGGTCACTTTCGTGATCGCCTTATGCTGCATGAGTTCCTCGTTGTGGTGGTTCATGCAAACTGGCTATACGCACCATTTCTTCTACGAACATGCCGCCCTGCTGCCCTATTTCAGTTTGGGGCATCCGTCGTACTGTTCGATGTACGAAATCGTGGCCTGGATGGTCATGGCGGAGATGGTCCGCCGTCCCGATGTGTTGAAGGATTGGAAGTTTCCCAAGATATTGGCTGTCATTATTTTGGTGGCTCTTCCCGTGCACATCTACCTGCTTCAGTCGAAGATGGGGATTGCGACGTTCGCGATTGTGGCGTTGACCTATCTCGTGGTGTGGATGAATTATCCCAAGCGGCATGTCGTGCCGACCGTCATCCTCCTTGCGGCCATCGTGGCGGGGTGCGGGTTCTTCATCAAGTCGCATTACGGTGAGCCGACGGTTGACAGCGACAACCGGATCGCCAACAGCGTGACGAACTTCAAGTCGGCCGACCGCGACGACCCGCGGGAGAGCACAGCCATCCGTATCGCCCTTTGGAAGAATACGTGGGAATTGGGGCGTGAGCACTGGTTCTGGGGCGTGGGTTCCGGAGACGTGCTCGACGGGTTGCATGCCAAGGCGGTGGAGCACCATTACCGCTACATGTCATCCGGGAAGTTCAACTGCCACAACCAGTATTTGCAGACCTGGTTGGGCATAGGCATTCCAGGGCTTGCGTGCGTGCTCTGGTTTCTCTGCCATCCGTTGTGGGTCGGTTTCCGCAAACGCTCGTTGCCCACCGTGTTGTTGGTGATGGTGATATCAGCCAACATCTTGGTGGAATGTATGTTGGAAGTATATGCCGGATTGGCGTTTATCCCGTTCGCGCTCACGCTGGCGCTCTATCTGTCGCAAATTAAGCCGTACGGGGAAACGTCGGGGAAACGTAGTCCTGAAGTTCTTCCATCAGCTTCTTGCGGGTGAAGTGGATGCGGCTCTTCACCGTGCCGATGGGCAGTTGCATGATGTCGGCGATCTCCTGATATTTGTAGCCGTCGAGGTACATCTCGAAGGGCTTGCGTTGGCTCTCCTCCTTGGCGGCGATGCTGTTGCTGATCTCGGTGATGTAGTAGCGCAGGTCCGCGGCGTCGCTGGGGTCGGTGACATAGTTCTCGTAGCCGGCCGGCAGGTAGTCGTCGGAGACGATCTTGCAGTGCTGGCGGCGGCGGTAACTGTTGATGAAAGTGTTCTTCATGATGGTCACCACCCACGCCTTCAGGTTGGTGTCCTGGGTGTATTTGGAAGAGTATTGTGCCACCTTCAGGTAGGTGTCCTGCATCAGGTCCTCCGTGTCGGTGACATTCTGCGTCATCTTCATGGCAAAGCCCCGCAACTCTGTGTCATACTTCATGACATCGTAAATCAGGTTCTCATTGTTGACGGCCGTGGTCGTCGTGGTGGCGGTTGCGCTGCTCGTGCTGGTATTCAGAATGTTCTCTTCCATGTTTTTTCCCTTGACGTTGATTCCGATATTAATAATTCAACACAAACATTATAACAAAATCTGTGCCAAAGTCGGCTTTTTTGTTTTTTTTCTTGAAAAAATGGCGACTCCGTCAGGGCCGTTTCTTGACCACTAACGGCGTGGTCTCGATTTCGTTGCTTTCGTGCAGCGCGCGGTCCACGATACGGCACTTGAACAGGATCGTGTCGGTGGCGGTCGCCGGGTTGTAGTCGTTGATGTTCAAGTCGATGAACAGGTTTCCTTCGATGGATTCAGGGACGCTGTTGCTGAGGCGGGGAATTCTTTGGTTAAATGTAACTTCTTCAAATTCAATCTTTTGAAATTCGCCGTCAATCTTTTTATAATAGTCGATGAACCAGTTGTAGTAATAGACTGACGAAGTGTCATACGGGCTGTCAGTGTCTGTCACGTTCAGTCCGATGTCGCCGTCGCCGTCTTCGAAGTGGATGGTGAGGGTCGCCTTGTCGTCGTAGCCCATGCCGTTGTCGATCTTCTCCAAGCTGACGAAGGAGATGGAGGGCTCGGGCGGGAACTTCTCCTGCTTGCAGGCGGCGAGCAGGAGAATGGCCAACAAGGGGATGAGTTTTTTCATATCTTAATGGGGATGAGTGGGTTAGCACTCTTCCATGACGACGTTGACATGGTGTACGAAGTCGCGGGAGGCGGCCATGAGTTTGTACATGATGGTGTCGTTCTCCACGAAGGGGACGAAGCGGCGGTACTGCTCGATGAAGTCCTCGATGAAGTCGGAGGAGCGCAGCGGGCGGCGGAACTCGAGGGCCTGGGCGGCGTTGAGCAGTTCGATGGCGAGGATCTTCTCCACGTTCTCCACCACGCGGTAGGCCTTGGTGGCGGCGTTGGCGCCCATGCTCACATGGTCCTCCTGCCCCTGCGACGACTCGATGGAGTCGGACGACGACGGCATGGTGAAGGTCTTGTTCTGGTTGACGATGGAGGCCGCGGTGTATTGCGGGATCATGAAGCCGGAGTTGAGCCCGGGGTTCTTCACCAGGAAGGAGGGCAGTTCGCGTTTGCCGCTGATGAGTTGGTATATTCTTCTTTCAGAGATGTTTCCGAGTTCCGACATGGCCAACGACAGGAAGTCGAGCACCAGGGCGAGGGGTTGTCCGTGGAAGTTGCCGGCGGAGATGATGAGGTCCTCGTCGGGGAAGACGGTCGGGTTGTCGGTGACGGAGTTGATTTCGGTCTCCACCACATTGGTGATGTGGGTGAGGGAGTCTTTGGTGGCGCCGTGCACTTGCGGCATGCAGCGGAAGGAGTAGGGGTCCTGCACGTGCTTCTTCGGGCGGGCGATGATTTCGGAGCCCATGAGCAGGTTGTTGATGTGGGTGGCGGTGAGAATCTGTCCGACGTGCGGGCGGGCGAAGTGAACCGAGAGGTTGAAGGGCTCGATGCGGCCGTCGAAGGCCTCGAGGGAGATGGCTCCGATGATGTCGGCCAGCCAGGAGAGCTTGCGCGAGCGGATGAGAAGGTGCACGGCATAGGCGCTCATGAACTGGGTGCCGTTGAGCAGGGCCAAGCCCTCTTTCGACTGCAGGGTGATGGGCTGCCAGCCGAACTTCTCGTTGATTTCGGCGGCGGGGTATTTCTTGTTGTGGTAATAGACCTCGCCCTCGCCGAGCAGCGGCAGGCACATGTGGGCCAGCGGCGCCAAGTCGCCGGACGCGCCCAGCGAACCCTGCTGATAGACCACCGGGCAGACGCCCTTGTTGAAGAAATCGACCAAGCGCTCCACCGTCTGGAGTTGCACGCCGGAGTTGCCGTACGACACCGACTGGATCTTCAGCAGCAGCATCAGGCGCACGATCTCTTGCGGAACCTCGTCGCCGATGCCGCAGGCGTGCGACTTCACGAGGTTGCTCTGCAGAGTGGAGAGGTCCTCCTTCGAGACGGAGGTGTTGCACAGGGAGCCGAAGCCGGTGGTGACGCCATAGACGGGCACGGTGCTGTTCTCCATCTTCTCGTCCAAGTAGCGGCGGCATTTCAGGATGGCCTGCTTGGACTCTTCCGACAGCGCGAGTTTCGCCTTGGAGTCGATGATTTTCTCAACTTTGTCAATGCTCAGGAATTGCGTGGAAATCGTATGTGTTTTCATAATCAGATAATTGCGTTTGTATTTCTGTCAAAAATCAATCCGCAAAGATACAAAAAAATTCGATGTCCGACAAAAAATCTGTCGCGAACAAGTTCTTTCCACGGACGGATGGGGTAGGACGGAATGGGGATGCGCTCTATTTCCCGAACACCTGGTTGCGAAGCGGGAAGCGGATAGGGGAGGCGTGCTGGAAATCCTTGTTGCAGATCTTCAACTGTATCTTGCCGCCTCTGACGGAGATGAGGTCGATGTCGATGTGATTGATGTGTCCCACGTTTTTCATATAACTGACACTGCTGAAATGAATCATGTAGAACTTCGACACGTCGTCGGTCAGAATGAGGGTGGGACGGATCATGGTGATGTTGGGCAGGTTTTTGGCGGCCACCTCCGGGCGGGTGTTCTGTTTGTTGGTGAGGTCGCGGGCATCCACAAGATAGTTGCGTTTGCTGTTGATGCTGAAGGTGCAGTTGTAGAAGTATAGATCGAAGGGGGTGTAGGCATTGTAACTCGATTCCAGCAACACCGGAATGTGGTTCTTGAAGACGCAGTGGTCGAAGACCACATTCCCGTACACGGAGGAGAACTGGTTGTACAGATTGCTGAAAGTGCAGTTCCGCATCATCACGTTTCGGCCATAGCAATGGATGTCGTATCGGTTGATGTCGCAACTGTCAAGTTCCACCTCGTTGATGTTGTTGTTGCCGAAGATGCCCCAGTTGGCACGGGCCTTCATGTTCACGATTGTCGATCGCCAAACATTGTCCATCGACACTCCGTAGCCATAATGGTCTGTCTGCGAATAGGTGCCGTTGATGACGATGTCGCGGAGGCGCACGTTGGCGCAGTTGTTGACGCGGATGGCCGCGTCGGCGTAGAAGTCGTTGGGCGGTGTGTTGATCGTGATGTTGCTCATATCCACGTTGCACTGGTTCTGCACGTCGAAACAATAGGTCTTGTACTGGTTGCTGTCGGCCCGGTTGATGGTGAGGTTGGCGATGAGTTTCACGTCGCGGGTGGCGGGACAGATGCGGGCGGACAGTTTCGTCTCTTCGGTGTTGTAAGGCATGATTGTGCGGTTGAGGGCGTGCCGTTTGTCCACCAGCAGGATGTCTTTCCTCGTATGTCCATACGAGTGGCCTTGCCGTTGGTTTACCCAGACGCTGTCGTCTTGAAGGATGAGCAGGTAGGCGGAAGCAGAGTCCATGCGGGCAATGTCGGAGAAGTCGCCGTTATCCACCTGTTCCTTGCTGACATGGATGGTGTCTGTGGATTGTGTGAAGGAGAATAGGTAGATGGCTTTGCTGTTGTTGGTGACGTTCAGCACCAGATGTTGGAAGTCGCAACTGCCGTTGAGCGGGATGGGGCGGGCATCGGCGGGGATCTCAATGTCCAGTTCCCCGATGCCGTTGTAACTCACCGGTTTGTTGAAAAGGTTGGCGGACTTGTGCATTTTATATAATATGTAGTATCGCTCCACATCGGATTTGGCCTTGTCGAGACCGAACATTTTGGGAGTAAGTGAATCGTTCTGTGCATTCAGGATGGTGGTTATCAGAAGCAGAACATTGACGAATATCCATTTTTTCATTGCAAAACGTAATAAAAATGAGGGCGCATTTCACAGGAAACAATCGGCAAAGATACGCACTTCGGTGCATTTACAGCACGCTGTCGGAATATTTTTTTTCAACAGGTTTGAATTCCCTCTATATTGAGGAGATGCAACCTTTGGTGCTGATGTCTCTGCCCGTTTTTGCTGGCATTATCCTGACTTTGACATAATTTTTATCAAAAATCATAACATATTGTTACAAGGGGATGTGTGAAAAAAAACTGTGGACGGGATTGGGTGTCTCTAAACCATACTGAAAATAAGATAGATAGGTGAACTGTTTGGAAAAATGACATGAAATTTGCAACGTCATACAGTCAGTTTTTGTTGAAAGGACTTCGCAGGGGCTGGAAGTATGACGGAAAAAGAGTAAAGGTGACTTCTAATTATTTCTCTCTGACAATCAAATAAATACAAGCAAAAAGCTGCCAAAAATTGCACCTGTTTTCCCGTTTACGTTAATATGTCGTTAAACATATGGTGATTTCTAAATATTTATTGCTAAAACACAGTTTGTTACAGTTGAAAATTGTGCCATAATTCTATTCAAAAATCCCATTTCAGATGACATTGATATTTATAACACACTGAATATCAATATATTACCCCCCCCCCACCGATAAATTTCAAAAAAATAGCTAAATTGTTGGAAATAAGAAAATAATATGTAACTTTGCAGCGTTATATTTTCAGATTCTGTTGAAGGGACTGGCAGGGTCTGGAGGTATGACGGAAAAAGAGTAAAAAGAGAAGTCCCCGTCAATGTAGTAATCCCCATAAAACCCTTGTTATGAAAAAGATCATGTTTTTATTTGCAGCGGCCTTGCTGATGGCGGCTTGCGAAAAAGAGGAACCCAACAACGATGATACCGTACAGCTGCCCAAGGTTCAGATGATTCCCAATGCGGTGACCGACATCGACGGCAATGTGTATGACGCCATCAAAATCGGCCGCCAAGTGTGGATGGCTTCCAACCTGCGCACCACCCGCTTCGCCAATGGCGATACGATTCCCGTTGGGGAAAACATGGATGAAGAAATGCCCTGTCGTTTTGTGCCTGACGGCAACGAGGAGAATGTGTCCGAATATGGCTATCTGTACAACGGGGCTGCGGCGATGCACGGCGCGGGGCTTTGTCCCGACGGCTGGCATCTGCCGAGCGATGCGGAGTGGAACAGGATGGAGTCGCAGCTGACAGACGAGGATATGACGCAGAATGGCTGGCGCGGCAACCATGCCATTTTGCTGGTGGGCGGCAGCGAAGGCACCTGGGAGGCGGCTAATGCCGCCGGTGAGCCCGGCGACTACAGCAATGAGCTGCGCAACGCCATGTGTTTCAACGCGCTTCCGGCAGGCATATACAACGGCAGCGACACGCATTTCGGCGAATACGCCAGCTTCTGGACCAGCACCGTATTCCACGAACCGATGTACTGGGGGCGGACTATCTTCGCGCACGCTCAGGGTGTGCAGCGCGGACCGTACAGCGCAAGGATGGGACTCTCTGTGCGGTGCGTGTATGACTAAGGGGATGTAGTTTGCTATCTTTCTGTCAATCAGCCAGTTTTCAGCGGCATAGCTGCCGTCAGGTACTATCTATCTGCCAGCGTGCCGCCCATATTCCGCTCACTCTGCCGCCACCTCGTTGAGGAGATACGACAGCCGTTTCACCTCCTCTCCGTATTCCAGCGTTTTTTCATTCAACCGGGCATACTCTTCCTCCGAAAGCTGCTTTTTATTGTGCAGCTCAACAAAAGAGGGGTATCGTTCATCATATTCCACGTATTGGCTGTTCAATTTTGCATACAGCGACATGCCCAACTCCTGAAAGCTGTACCGCAACGGGGCGGGCACTTGGGCCTTTCGCCGCTGTGTTTGAATGGAGAACTGGTATATAGCAATCGTGCGGTTCCATTGGAACATTTCGCGATAGACAAACTCTCCATTCTGTATTCTTTTGTTGAAGGCATTGGTAATGCTGTCGTAATCGCTCCTTAAATCATCCTCTGCTTTTTTCAATAGATTTTCATCACTTTGAAGGGTGGGGGATGAGACTGCGGGCAATGTGCCACGAGAGAGCGTGTCCTGAAAGGTCTCTTTTTCCGTGGTGTCTGCTCCCGCCGCCACGGGCATCGCCCCCGGCACCTCCTGCCGTACTATGGTTTCCTTAAAGGGCTTTCCTATTTGCAAAAGGCCTACCAAAAGAGCCGCCAAGACCAGTATGACCAAGCCCCAGAGAAGGATTCTCTTTCTCCGTTCTTGGCCTGCCAATGCGGCCGCAATCAGGGCGGCGGAACCATATCGCTTCTCCTTCAGCGGTTGCACGCATTTTCTGGCGATACACCGATATTTGTTCGGAAACATCTGCCGAAGTATCAGTCCGAAGGCATAGAGGTCGGTGCGGCAGTCCAGCGTCTCGCCGGCCAACTGTTCCGGAGAGGCGTAGGATTTCGTGTAGGCAGGGTCTTTCAGCACGGCGAATCCGTCACTGTCGGACAGCCCGAAATCAATGACTTTTACATTGTTGCCATTCCTTGTAATGAGAATGTTGCTGGGCTTGAGGTCCCGGTGGATGATTTGATGGGCATGGCAGTAGCCGAGGGCGTCCAACAGTTGTTTTGTCACTCCGCGGAGGACTTCCTCGGAAGGGTGCTCTTCCAGCATCTCTTGGAGGGTGCGTCCGTCCACCCACTCCATCACAATGGCGTGTCCCATGACGGGGTCCTCCTCCATGCCATATACCCGCACCACGTTGGGGTGGTTCAGCTGGACCATCAACTGGAACTCTTTTTCCAAAAGCCCTTGATAGACGGGGTCGGCAGCATATTCGGGCTTCAGGGATTTCAGCACGAACCACTTCCCGTAGCGAAGCGCTTTGCTAAGCCGGCAGTAGCTTTTGGAAGGGAGGTCGCTGTGTTCTGTAAAATACTCGGAGACATGGTATTCTGTCGATTCAACACGACCTGATGTCGATATGTCTTCTGTGGAATTTTTCACATTGCAAAATTACATAAAAAACAAAAAAGCAACCCCCTTTGATGGAGGGTTGCCTTCGCGGTGTTTCAATGGAAGAATGAAGTGATCGCTATTCTCTACCAGCCATAGGAGTCGAGCATATCCTGTGCCTGTTTGTAGGCCTTGTCGTAATCGTCCTGGGCTTGCTTGTATGCTTTGTCGTAGTCATCCTTCGCCTGCTTATAGGCCTTGTCATATTCGTCCTTCGCCTGCTCGTAGGCCTCGTCGTACTTCTCCTTCGCATTTTTGATATCCTCGTATTCATCGTCCACGTTCAGGTCTTCGTCAGCCACTTCTGCTTGGGCAGCATCTTGGTCGGAAGGAGCCACACTCTCTTCTTGCGTGGCTTTCTGGATTTCAGGGTTGCTGCTTTCGCTTTTTGAGCCGCAAGAGGAAAACACAACCGCCAGCATGAGCATGGTAATGCCGGCCAAAAGTGTAAAAACATTCTTCTTCATATTCATTATCATTTAGTGTTGTTAAAAATCAAAATCATCCAGTTCATTGTCTTTCAGTGCTTTTTTGCTGCATTTCAAGGATACTTCCTCGTAACGGTCTTCTTGTTCGTCAGTGAGTTTGTCCTCATCGTATTCCTTTTCGATTTCGCTGGAAATTTTTGCAGCTTTCACATAGTTGCCCGCTTCACAGGCCTTTTCCATCCTGTTGAGTTTGGAATCAATTGAGTTGCAGGATGTCATGGCCATGGCCACAACACCAACAAGTGCTAAATAAAAAAACTTTTTCATCGTAAAACTTTTTAATTGAATAATGGAATTAATCGTTTTAATTGAATAATGGAATTAATCGTTGCATGCTCCAATCAAGTTTTCTTTTTTCATTTTCATATTAAATGTATTTTAAACAGGGCTCTGTTTTTTTCATGTTCACACAACTCGCAAGAGCCATTAGCGTTTGTGTGTTTTGCAAATGCAAACATACAACATTTATAATCAGATAATTAGGTTCTTTTTTGGTTCTTTTTTGCACTGCTTTAATCCGTTGAAAATCATCCTTTAAGGGTCTTGCTTTCGCTCAAATTTGACTATTTGGGGTGTCTTTTTCCCTTGTCTTGGCCCCAAAAGAACTACATTAGGACTTGGCAATAGTTTGTAAATAGGGAGAATCGTTGTACTTTTGCGCCATAAAAATCCATCTCCATCATGTCCGACACCAGTCAAAACATTGCATTGTTACGCCAGCGTGTGGAAGAGTCTGCCAACCACCGCATCAAGACCTCTACCGATTTCACCTTTCTTTCCGGGGTGATTCAGGAGCGGCTCGGGGAAACCTTGGGCACCTCCACATTGAAACGGATCTGGGGCTACGTGGACGGCTACGCCTCCACACGGGAAGGCACGCTCGACATCCTCGCCCGTTTCATCGGCTACCCCGATTGGGAGACTTTCGTCTCGGACTATTGCGAGCAAGAAGGGGTGCGCTCCTCCCACCGTGTGATTCAGAACACCTTGTGGAGTAAGGATTTGAAAGAAGGAAACATCGTGGAGGTCAAATGGAATCCCAACCGTACCTGCCGTTTCCGTTACCTGGGAATGGGCCATTTTGAAGTGTCGGAATCGCACAATGCCAAACTGAAGGTGGGGGACACTTTCCACTGTGAACGGTTCACCTTGATGGAACCGCTGTATGTGGACCACCTCATCCAAAAGGGGGGCGGCACTGCCGAGCTGTTCGTGATGGGCAACAAAGGCGGACTCACGCTGCTGGCAGTTCAGGAATAGACTTTCGGTTTCAACACGGGAATAAAAAAAGCACCCTTTTCATGGGTGCTTTTTCGTGTGATCTGTACTGGATTTGAACCAGTGACCTCTTGCCTGTCAAGCAAGCGCTCTAAACCAACTGAGCTAACAGATCATTCGTTTGTTTGAGGTTGCAAATATACAACTTTTTTTAATCCAGACAAGTCTCTTTTGAATTTTTTGTAAAATATTGAAGTGCAGTGGTTTGTATAATGAAGATGCGCTTCTCTTGCTTGAATTTTCCCCGAAAGTCGGGCGGTTTTCGCAATGTCAGTGCCCTTCAGCCGCATTTTCCGACTCCGACTTCGACTTTTTCTTCCGCTGCTTCCAGCGTTTCACCTCCGCCACGCCCACGATGGCCAGCCCCGCGTATTGGAAGGGCTTCGCCAATCCGAAGAAGACGACCCATAGCACGCCCTTGAGTTTCGGGTCGATGGGCAACAGCATCTGTCCGAACGAGATGGTGTAGCACAATACGCAGATGATCAGCAGGATGACTCCCACTCGGGGGGACAACCGGCTGAGCCATTGCTTGAATTTGCCGGGCGGTTTCTGGGTTTTCTCTTCGCTCATGGGTGGTGGTGGATGATGTTGTTTCACGAGGGCGGAAGCGGCCCGCCGTTGCCTATAGGATGCCTTGTCGTGTGTTGTAACGGATGGCGATTTTCATGATAATTTTTTTTATAACGTGTTGTTGAATAAAATATTATCTTCCTCTTTCCGAGTTTTTTCCGATGATCTCTTCGAGGGCGGGCACGATGCCGGCGAACAGTTCGGACTGCTGTCCGCATTCGGTGAGCATGCACCCATGCCCTCGGGCGCGCGCTCTTCCGTTATTGCCGTGGAGTTGCGTTGGCACTTTTAGGTCGGTTATCCGATGGGGTTGACACCATCACTGTTCCGGCGGACACCTGATTCTGCCGGGAAAGGCAAAAAGTAATTTGTTTTCGCCATTAGGGGAAAAAGTCGTACCTTTGCTGTCCGATTTTTGAAATCATAGCAATTTAATAATCAGCAAATTATGGAATTCAGTATTTGGGAAGTGCTCTTTCTGCTCTGTTTCGCGGTGAGTTGGCCGATCTCCATCGCCAAGGCCTTGCGCACCCATGTGGTGGCCGGTAAAAGCCCGCTCTTCATGTCGCTCATCATCCTCGGCTACCTGTTCGGCATCATCCACAAACTCACCCACAACTACGATGTCGTGATGTGGCTCTACGTGCTGAACGGCACGATGGTGGCCGTCGATCTGGCGCTCTATTTCTATTATTCCCGTCATCCTAAAAAACAAGCGTGATATTGTCACAAATCAATCTTTTGGAAATGCTGGGGTCTAGACCCGTAGGAGATTTTCCCATCCCTTATTGAAATATTGAAAATAGTTGTATTTTTGCAGACAACAAAAATATAACCCCTCCCTTGTTATGCGCAAAATCGTTTTCCTGCAGGTGCTGCTTGCGGCCCTGTATGTCGCCTCCGCCCAAAATACGATGCCGGACATGTCGTGCATCGTGTCCGTCGGGGAGTTCCTTCCCGATATGGATGACGCCGCTTACGCCAATCTCCGCGGACCTGTGAAGCGGATCGAGTACCATTCCGACATACCACACGTGCAAACTCGGTATCTGATGAGTTGTTTGGTGGTGAAACATCACATTGACGATGTGATTCAAGAGAGGAACACCGAAGTCCTCTTCGACACGGCTGGTGCCGTTCGGAGCATCCGGATCGACTATACCCTACATTCCCATTATTTCATCTATGATATGAACAAAGGGAGTGTCAGACGCTGGAAGAGAAGCACGTCCCCCAAAAATATCATCACGGAAAAGAACAAGGGGACCTCGTACTATACTTACCGCGACGGTCGGCTGGTGTCGCATTCCGACAACCTGGACCAGGAGGGTTGCTTTTTTTTGAAGTATGACTCTTGCGGGAACGTCGTGCTTTATGCCAAGACTTCGTCGCCCGTAGATGCACATCCCAAAGAACAATTCCATTTCGCCTACGATTCGCTGAATCGATTGGTCTATGTGGATGATTGGAGCAATGAAAACAATTACCAGGGGCTCCCCCACAAGGTCTATGCCTTTCAATACGATTCGGGGCGTTGCGTGGCCAGAATCCGGGATTGGCCTGTGGGGCTGCCGAAAGGAGACCTGCGTCTGCTGCATTATGAGCCGTTGCCCGGGGATTCCACGTTGTTGAGAATCTCCTATTGCAATTCGAGCGAAGGGAGCGACTCCGACGAATATGTGAAACTCCATTCGGATCCGATGGCACATTTGGACACTTTCTTCAATGCACGGATGGGACAGTGCCGCGAGCTCAATGGAACGGGGGCGGCCTTTCCGTTTGGTGGCGCTAGAAGCATATACCCAATCCAACTTTTTTTCACTACGGGTGACTATATCTTCGACCGCGACGGTCGGCTGGTCTATTATTACCTGCAAGACTATAGCGGCATCATCTCGCGTTCCACCATCCGCTACGACGGGCACGGCCGCATCGTGGAGATGAAAGCCCATATCGGCACACTTGTCGGCTGGAAGGGTTTCGCGATGGATCCCGACGTCATCGGAATGACATTCGGTTATGACGAGTTCGGAAATGTGGAAAGCATGTCCATGCAGAAGAAAAGCTCGGAAGGTGACGCCGTCCAACAATACGACTGGAGTTATACATACGAGTATGATACGTATGGCAACTGGTTGGTCAAGAGGTGCTTGCAAAACGGAGAGCCGATGGGGGAAGAGCGGCGCACCATAGAGTATTATTGAGGAGATGGCTGTGGAGAAGCGGGTGTGGCGATTTCGAGAGGTCATCTTTTTCCCCGGATAGGGCTTCGTAAAAAAAAATACCGTATTTTTGCAAATTATCCATTAAAATTGTAAGAATATGAAAATGAATGTTTTGCCGATCGTCATCCTGACTTTGGCCTCCGTCTCATGCACGGGGCAGTCCCAGAAGAGCACCACGCCGGCACCCGCTGCGAAATCCGAGCCCGCTGCCACGAAGACCCTGGTCGCCTACTTCTCGGCCACCGGCACCACCGCCAAGGCCGCGGCCACCCTCGCCGAAGTCACCGGCGGCGACCTCTTCGAGATCGTCCCCGAACAGCGCTACACCGACGCCGACCTCGACTGGCGCGACTCGAAGAGCCGCTCCTCCGTCGAGATGCAGGACAAGAGCAGCCGTCCGGCCGTGAAGAGCAAGGTCGAGCACATGGAGCAGTACGAGGTCGTCTATGTCGGCTTCCCCATCTGGTGGTACATCGCGCCCACCATCGTCAATACCTTCCTCGAACAGTACAACCTCGAGGGCAAGACTGTGATCCCCTTCTTCACCAGCGGCGGCAGCGGCAAGGGCAAGACCCTCGACTACCTCCGTCCCTCCGCGCCCAAGGCCAACTGGAAGGAACCCATCAACCTCACCGGCGCCGACAAGGCAAAGGTGGAGAAGTTGGTAAAGGGACTGTAACCGATTCATCTATAATGCTTTGATGGCTTCGGCTCTCCGCCGGCATGCTCCCTGTTTCGCGAAAACAGAGGAAACAGCAGGGGCAAGCCATTGGAGGACAAGCGATACGAGATGAATACGGTGCCCGCCATGAGATATCCGGACGGACAGGTCAGCCAGACCATCGGCCTGCTGCGGTGGGTGCTGATGGGATTGGTGGTGCTGATCCACACCAACTTGACGTTGGATACGGGATATGCCGAATCCGCATACGGGGAGGTTCTCCGCTGGGGCGGGAATGTCGTGTGGCTCGCCAATCCCCTTTTCTTCCTGATATCGGGCTATCTGTTCGTCGCCGCGGAGAACGGCTTCACTTGGAGCGTTTTCAAGACGAAATGCAAGCGTCGTGCGAGGACGTGGCTGCTGCCGTACCTGCTGTGGAACACCATCTTCCTCTTGTTCTACGGCATCATCGGATGGCTGATGCCCTCTTCGTTGGGGGAGGTGCCGCCGATACAGGAGATGGGCGTCGCCGACATCTTGAAGTCCTATTGCTGCATCCGCGGCGAAGGGTTCAACTCATCTCCCATCGACGAGCCGCTGTGGTTCCTGCGCGATCTGATGGTGATCGCGCTGTTCACGCCCCTCTATTTCCGGGTGGTCAAGTGGCACAAGGCCTCCCTGATCGTGCCCATCGCGCTGGCGGCCATCCCATATCCATTGGGATTCGAGGCGGAGGTGGCCATGTTCATGCTCGGGTGCTGGCTGCATGTGTGGCTCCCGTCCCTATCCGAACTGCTGCGAAAACCGCTCTGGTTGCCCCTGCCGATATACATAGCCGCCTCCCTCCTCGTCACCGTGCCGGCCATCAGGCCCGAATGGAGCGTGCCCCTGCTCACTTTCATCCGCAACCTCTCCGGCATGTGGGTGGTCGCGCATCTCTGCTACAGGTTCGTGTTGCGCCATCCCTCCACAGACTGGCGTGCCATCGCGAAACCGGTCTTCTTTGTCTTCGCTTTCCACAGAATCGCGACCCGGATCCTGACGAAGCTCTCCGCCCAATGGCTCGTGGCCCACGGGATCGGAAGCGTCGGCTTCCTCGCCGCCCATCTGTTGAATGCGTCGTTGGCCATCGGATTGAGTCTGCTGGCCTATCATCTCGTACGGATCGTGGCCCCGCCGCTCTGCCGCTGGCTGAGCGGATTTCCCCCAGACCGACTCTCGGTGACTTCCTTGCCTATTCGCTCCGAAACAAACGACAACTCCGAATGCCCCAAAGGGGGAGGGCAGTAGTTGATACCGCGATCCTGTCCGCCGGGCAATCATCAGAAATCCATATTAAAAAAGATATATGAAAAAAGTCCTCTACACCTTTTTCTTCGTCGTTTTGACCGCTGTGTGCGTCGGGCAGAACGAACTTTCCATCATCTCCTTCAACATTCGGCTGGGCAGTGCCTGGGCCAACGACGGCGACAACGATTGGGAGCATCGGCGGCAGGCGGTGGCTGAAATGCTGTTGAAGGAGCGTCCCGATGCCGTTGGCATGCAGGAGGCCCTCCCCAACCAAACGGCGTACTTGGACAGTGCGTTGCGGGCCGACTACTCACGCATCGGCGTGGGCCGCGACGATGGGGCCGGCGCGGGGGAGAGCATGTGCATCTACTATCGCCGCGACCGTCTCGAACTGCTCGAGTGGCGCACCCGCTGGCTGAGTGCCACCCCCGACAGCGTCAGTTTCGGCTGGGATGCCGCCTGCCGCCGGACCGTCACTATCGCCCGTTTCCGCGACAAGGCCACCGGCAAGGAATTCCTCTACCTCAACACCCACCTCGACCACGTGGGACAGACCGCCCGGCGCGAGTCGGTGAAGCTGCTGTGCCATTGGGCCGACGAGTTCGGACGGGACTGCCCTGTGATTGTTGGCGGCGATATGAACTCCCCGCTCACCGACGATATCTTCCAACCTCTGGCGGCGCACAACCTGTGGAGTGCCAGGGATATAGCCCCTTCTACAGACCGACGCGACACCTACAACGCCTTCGGCAAGGAAGCGACCGCCTGCATCGACCACTTCTTCGTGCGCGACTGTACCCCCGTCTCCTTCCAAGTCCTCACCGGCGACTACGGCGTGCCATACGTCTCCGACCACTATCCGGTGTCGATGCGGCTCAGCTTATATTAGTTGCGGGGAAGATGTCTCGTGTATCTCAAGTCGGTAAATCTTGTTTTTCAAAAAAAATGTATCTTTGCAGCCCTAAAATGGTCCGTTAGCGCTCTTTTTATGACAGCCAGCAAGAATCGAATGTGAATTTTTTTTATTGTAAATTATTAATAATTAAATAAATAAGAAATGAAAAACTTCAGTTATTGCACTCCCACCCGCCTTCTCTTCGGCAAGGGCGTGGTAGAAAAACTCCCCGAGGTGATGCGTCCTCTTGGCAAACGCATATTGATGACCTATGGCGGCGGCAGCATCAAGCGCAGCGGCCTTTACGATCAAGTCAAAACTCTTTTGAAGGAGTTTGAGGTGTATGAACTCCCCGGCATCGAGCCGAACCCGAAATACACCCAGAGCGTGGTGCCGGGCGTGAAGATGTGCAAGGAGCACCATATTGATGTCATTCTCGCGGTGGGCGGCGGCAGCGTGCTCGACTGCTCCAAGGCCATCGCCGCGGGTGCCTGCTACGACGGCGAGCCGTGGGATCTCATCAGCTATCAGGTGAAGGCCCAGGCCGCCCTGCCCATCGTCGATATCATGACGCTGGCCGCCACCGGCAGCGAATACGATGCCGGCGGCGTGATCTCTCGTACCGAAACCAACGACAAGGTGGGCTATATCGACCCGCTGCTCTACCCCGTCTGCTCCCTGCTCGATCCCGAACTCACCTTCTCCATCCCGCCGAAGCACACCCGCGCCGGCATCGCCGACGCCATGAACCACGTGATGGAGCAGTTCTTCGCCGAACCCAACACCATCCTCAACGACGGCATGTGCATCGCGGCCCTCAAGAGCTTGATGTTCAACGCCCCCAAGGTGATGGCCGACCCCAATGACTATACGGCCCGCGCAGAGATCTTCTACACCTGCACCCTCGCCTGCAACGGCATCTTCTGCAATGGCAATGGCCGTAGCGGCTGGCCCATGCACGGCATCGAGCACGCCCTCAGCGCCTACTACGACATCACCCACGGCGAAGGCCTCGCCATCATCACCCCGCGCTGGATGCGCCACATCCTCAATGAGAAGACTGTCGGACGCTTCGTCACCTACGGCACCGGACTGTTCGGCATCGACGCCAACCTGCCCGCCATGGAGATCGCAGAGCAGGCCATCCAGAAAACCTACGACTTCTTCAAAGGCCTCGGCATCCCGATGACGCTCCGCGAAGTGGGCATCGACGAGAAGCGCCTCGGCGAGATGGCGCATCACATCGCTGTCAACGAAGGACTTGACGAGGCCTGGGCGCCCCTCACCGAACAGGATATCTTGGAGATACTGCAGGCCTCCCTGTAAGAAAGTGAACCGATGAGACCGCGTGTATTGATGGCAATGAGCGGTGGCATCGACAGCGGTGTCGCCGCGATGCTGCTCCGCGAGCAGGGCTACGACCTGGTCGGCGTGACCTTCCGCACTTTCGACAGCATCACAGAGAGTTGCATGGCCCGCGAGAAGGGCTGCTGCTCCGTCGATTCCATCTTCGAGGCCAAGCACCTCGCCGAAAGTCTCGGCTTCGAGCACCACATCCTCGACGCCCGCGACGTGTTCCGGCGGACGGTCATCCAGAACTTCGTCGACGAGTACTTGCGGGGCCGCACCCCCAACCCGTGCGTGCTCTGCAACCCCATCATCAAGTGGGGCGAACTGCTGCGGATGGCCGACGAGTTGCACTGCGACAAGTTGGCCACCGGTCACTACGCCCGCATCGGCGAGTGCGACGGCAGGCACTACCTCCGCAAGGGCGCCGACACGCTCAAGGACCAGACCTACTTCCTCTGGCGCCTCACCTCCGACAACCTCGCCCGCACGATTTTCCCGTTGGGCGACCTGACCAAGCCGCAGGTGCGCGAACTCGCCGCCGGCCACGGCTTTGTGAAACTGTCGCAGAAGAAGGAGAGTGAGGAGATCTGCTTCGTGCCCGACAACAACTACCGCAACTTCCTGAAGGAGAACGTTCCCGACTTGGAGGCGCGGATGCCGCACGGGGAGTTCGTGAGTGTGGATGGACGGGTGTTGGGCGAGCATGAAGGACTGTACAACTACACCATCGGTCAGCGCCGCGGTTTGGGCATTGCCCTCGGCGCTCCTGCTTACGTGGTCGCCCTGGATGGTCCGAACAACCGTGTCGTCATCGGCGAGAAGCAACATCTCCAAAGCCGCTCGCTCCTCGTCGAAAGGCCCATCCTCACCAAGTACGACGACTTCGCCGACGGCTTCGAGGTGAGTTGCCGCATCCGCTACCGCAACGCCGGCACGGCCGCCCGCCTCTACCACGCCGACGGCGCCATTCGTGTCGAGTTCGACCAGCCCGTCGAGTCGGTCACCCCGGGCCAGAGCGCTGTCTTCTACGAAGGCGACGACGTGGTCGGCGGCGGCGTCATCGTCGGTTGACCGTCGTTGAGAACCGGAAAGTGAAAAAATGCGTTTTTTTATGTTGTTTTCCAACAAAAAAACGTAATTTTGCAAGCAATTCAATATGGGGTCAATATGATGAGCACAATTACTTGTGACGATCGGAAGTTCGTCAAGTATATTTCTGAAACAGAAATAGATGCAGCCATCGAAAAAGTGGCGGCTGCGGTCAACGCCGAATACAAGAACGACATTCCCACGCTTCTTTTCGTACTGAACGGCTCCGTCATCTTCGGTGCCGACCTGATGAAGCGCCTCGACATCCAGTGCAAGATGTCCTGTGTGCGGGTGAGTTCGTACGTGGGTACGCAATCGACCGAGGTCGTGCGCAACGTCGTCGGTCTCTCCGGCGACCTGGAAGGTCAGCGTGTGCTGGTGATCGAAGACATCATTGACACAGGCAACACCTACGCATACATCAACCAGATTCTGAAGGAGGCGAAGGTGAAGGACGTGAAGATCGCCACCCTCACCTACAAGCCCGACTCCTACAGGCATTCGCTGCCCATCGACTTCGTGGGATTGGAAATCCCCGACAAGTTCATCTTGGGGCGTGGCATGGACTACAACGGACTGGGGCGGAATCTCCGCGACATCTACCAAGTAGTTGACGAATAGCCATTTAATTTTCTTATGATGAAAAGAATCAACATAGTCATGCTGGGGGCACCCGGCTCAGGAAAAGGCACGCAAGCCAAGCGCTTGGCCGAAAAGTTCAACTTCACCCATATCTCTACAGGCGACCTGTTCCGTCAGAACATCTCCGCGGGCACTCCGCTCGGCGTGGAGGCCAAATCCTACATCGACCACGGCCAACTCTGCCCGGACTCGCTGACCATCAACATGCTGCACGACTTCCTGTCGCGCAAGGAGGGTATCGTGGGCTGCATCCTCGACGGCGTGCCGCGCACCACGGTGCAGGCCGACATGCTCGAAGGCCGCGGGCACGACAAGCAGCTGCCCATCTCGGTGGTCATCAACCTCAACGTCGATAGCGACGAGATCTCCCGCCGGATGCTTAAACGCGCGGAGATCGAGAAACGCAGCGACGACACCCCCGAGGTGATCCAGCAGCGCATCGCCAACTACCTCGCGCAGACCAAGCCGTTGGAGGAGTACTATGCACAGCGCGGTGTGCTCTGCCATATCAACGGCATGGGCAGCATGGACGACATTTTCGACGACATCTGCCGCGAACTCGTCGCCCGTTTCCCCGAATTGGCGTTGTAATTTATTTTTTGTATTTTTGCAGGTCGAATTAAGAAGATGAAACTGCATAAAGAAGGAATTCTGCCCATCACCATTGCCGTCGTCCTCGTCGGTGGCGCCATCACGGCATATCTGCTGCTGACGTCATTTGGATTTTGGATCAACTTCGTGGTTCTCTTCATCTTGCTGATTCCGCTCTTCATGGTCGTGCGTTTCTTCCGCGTGCCGCTTCGCCACATCAACGTGGTGGAGAACGGTGTGCTTTCGCCGGCCGACGGCACCGTCCTTCTGATTGAGGAGGCCACCGAGCACGAGTATTTCAAGGATTCCCGCATCAAGATCTCCGTCTTCATGTCGGTATATAATGTCCATGTCAACTTCTACCCCATCGCGGGGCAAGTCGAGTACGTGGCCTATCACCCCGGCAAGTATTTCGTGGCCCATCTGCCTAAGTCGTCGCTTGACAACGAGCACAACACGGTGGTGGTGCGCAAGGACGAGCATGATGTGGTGCTCTTCCGTCAGATCGCGGGTTTCGTGGCCCGGCGTATCGTCTCCTATCCGCAACCCGGCGACTTCGTGAAGCAGGGGGAGGAGATGGGCATGATCCGCTTCGGATCGCGCGTGGACGTCTTCCTGCCCCTCGACGCTGAGGTGAATGTGAAGGTGGGCGACAAGGTGCGCACCCAAAAGACCGTGCTCGCATATTTCTAATCCCCGTGGAATGAAGCTGAGCGTCGTCATCGTCAACTACAATGTGGAACACTTCCTCGAGCAGGCGCTGGCCTCCGTGTTCAAGGCCATGCGCGGCATCGACGGCGAGGTCTTTGTGGTCGATAACCGCTCCGCCGACCACTCGGTGGAGATGGTGCGGCAGAAGTTCCCCCAGGTGCGGCTCATCGCCAACCAGGAGAACGTCGGCTTCGCCCGCGCCAACAACCAGGCCATCCGCGAGTCGTCCGGTGAGTATGTGCTCCTGCTAAACCCCGACACTCTCGTGGAGGAGGACACCTTCGAGAAGTGCCTGGCCTTCATGGATGCGACTCCTGACGCCGGCGGCCTCGGCGTGAAGATGGTCAACGGTCAGGGCGAGTTCCTGCCCGAATCCAAGCGCGGCATCCCGTTCCCCGCCGTCGCCTTCTACAAACTCTTCGGACTTTCCAAACTCTTCCCGCACTCCCGCAAGTTCGGCTCCTACCACCTGACTTATCTCGACAACGACGAGATACACTCCGTGGAGGTGCTCTCCGGCGCCTTCATGCTGCTGCGCCGCTCCGTGCTTGACAAAATCGGACTGCTCGACGAGGATTACTTCATGTATGGCGAGGACATCGACCTCTCGTACCGCATCCTCAAAGGCGGCTACAAGAACTACTATTTCCCCAAAACCCGCATCATCCACTATAAAGGGGAAAGCACCAAGAAGGGGAGTCTCAACTACGTGCATGTCTTCTACAAGGCGATGCAGATATTCGCGCAGAAGCACTTTTCCAAGAACAACGCCAAACTCTTCAACACGCTGATCAACTTCGCGATATGGTTCCGGGCTTTGTTGGCGGCGCTCAAGCGTGTGGTGCTGCGACTGCTGCCCCCGCTCATTGACTTCCTGCTCATCTATGTCGGCATGTTCTTCTTAGCCCGCTACTGGGACCACAACGTGCTGGCTGCCCGCTCCAGCGGTTTTCCCGGCCATTACTATTACGGCGTCCTGCCGATTTACATTCTGGTGTGGATCGTTGCGGTGGCGGCCTGTCGCGGCTACGCGCGACCGCCCAAGTTGGCGCGGGTGAGCCGCGGCATCGTCATCGGCACCGTGGCGCTTCTCACCGTCTATGCGCTCCTGCCCGAGACGCTCCGCTTCTCCCGTGCCGTCATCCTCTTCGGCACCATGTGGGCACTCATCGCCGGCAACCTGTCGCACACCCTCGCCCGTCTGCTGCCCGGCAACCGTCCCGACGGTAGCCGCTACGGAACCCGCCGTGTCGCCGTCGTCGGCAGCATCGAGGAGGCCTCCCGCGTGCTCAACCTTGTCCGCATGATGGACACCCAGTGCGAGTTCTGGAGCATCATCACCATCGAGAAGCCGACCGAGCGCGACAGCCGCGTCATCGGAGACCTCTCGCAGGTCAAGGACCTCGTCGCCCTATACCACATCAACGAACTCATCTTCTGCTCGCGCGACCTGCCCGCCGACCAGATCATCGACCGGATGTGCGATCTGCCCGCCGACCAGATGGAGTTCAAGATCGCGCCCGAAGACAGCATGGCTGTCATCGGCAGCGGCTCCATCTTTGCCTCCGAGACGCCCTACGCCTCCCTGCACACCGTCATCAGCAAGGAGAACCGCCGCCGCAAGCGTTGGTTCGACATCCTCAGCGCCCTCGCGCTGCTGCTGCTGCTGCCTTTCGACATCTGGTTCGTGAAGCGAAAGGGCGGCTTTGTCGCCAACATCTTCCACGTGCTCGGCGGCCGCAAGAGTTGGGTCGGACTCGCACGTGCGCACGGCGACGGCGCCCTCGCGCAACTCAAGCCCGGCGTGCTCCATCCCGCCGACGCCTTCAAGAATTACGACTTCTCCGACGAGATGCTCGCCACCGCCGACCAACTCTACGCCCGCGACTATACCGTCAAGACCGACTGTGTCACCCTCTGGCGCGGCTTTTCCAAATTGGGGAATTGATAATTGATTTAATTATCTATCAATCAGAAATTTATAAAATAGTATAGAAGAATGATGCCTATTGAGATCATGTCGCCCGTCGGCTCGTACGAGTCCCTGTCCGCCGCCATCCATGCCGGCGCGGGGTCCGTATATTTCGGCGTGGGCAAGATGAACATGCGCTCCCGTTCTGCCGCCAATTTCACACTCGACGACCTGCAACAGATTACTGACATCTGTCGAGAAAACAATGTAAAGTCTTATCTTACAGTCAATACCATCGTTTATAATAATGAGATAGAGGAGATGCACCGCTTGTTGGAGCATGCCCGCGCGTGCGGGGTCTCCGCCATCATCGCCTCCGACATGGCCGTCATCACTCACTGCCGGAAGTTGGGGCTGGAGATCCACATCTCCACCCAGTGCAACGTCACTAACATCGAGGCGGTCCGATATTATGCGCAGTTTGCCGATGTGGTGGTGCTGGGGCGCGAGGTGCCGTTGGCGCAGGCCGCCGAGATCATCCGGCAGATCGCCGATGACGACATCCGCGGACCGCGCGGCGAGTTGGTGCGGGTGGAGATGTTCGTCCACGGCGCCCTCTGCATGGCGGTGTCGGGCAAGTGCTACATCAGTCTCGACAGCTACAACTCTCCCGCCAACCGCGGCGCCTGCCTGCAACCATGCAGGCGCGCCTACTTGGTCAAAGACCTCGAGACCGATCTCGAATTGGCCGTCGATAACAAATATATCATGTCGCCCAAGGACCTCTGCACTATCGGCTTTATAGACAAGATCCTCAAGGCCGGGGTCAGCATCCTGAAGATCGAGGGACGCGGCCGCTCCGCCGACTACGTGAAGGTGACGACCGAGTGTTACCACGAGGCGGTGCAGGCCGTGGCCGACGGCACGTTCTCGCTCGACAAGGTAAACGCTTGGACAGAGCGTCTGCGCACGGTCTTCAACCGCGGCTTCTGGGACGGCTACTACCTCGGGCGCACCATGGGCGAGTGGACGGAGCGGTACGGCTCGCACGCCACCACCGTGCGCGAGCATGTCGGCAAGGTCACCAACTTCTTCTCGAAACTCAATGTCGCCGAGATCGCCCTCACCAGCGGCGAGGTCTCCGTGGGCGACACGTTGGCTTTCGAGGGCGCCACCACCGGCATCCAAGAGATTGTGGTGGAGGAACTTCGCCTCGACGCCGGCCCCGTGCCGACAGTGCGCAAGGGGGATCTCTTCTCCGTGGCCACAGGCGTGCTCGTACACCGCGGCGACAAGGTCTATAAGAAAATGCAGGTGCCCGACGAATTTTAACCGAAATGACTATGAAACAACGCTATATCTTTTCCGATGGCGCCATGTTCGACGCCGATGCCGCGGGCCTGTTGGCCGAATACAAGCAGAACGAGCAGCTGTTGCGCAATTACGAGGAACTTTTTTGCTGCATGGAGGATGCCGAGTATGTGGCGCGGGGCAACGGCTTCTGCGACAGCAAGTACAGTGAGGACTTCATCGACTCGCAGGCGGAGAAGTACCGCCGGCGGCGGCAGCAGTTGGAGACGTGGATGCGCGCGGCGCAGGCCACCAAGACGGAGTTGCGCTCCATGATCCGGGCGATGAAACGGGCGCGGAGTGCGGAGGAGTTGGACGCGCAGTCGCAGGTGCTGATGCGGAAGCTGGAGGCACGCGCCGACTTCCAGGGCGCCCACCGTGTGATGCTCTACAGCGCCCTGCCCGACGAGGTGCGCACGGCCGGGGTGATCGACCGCTGGCGCGAACGCAAGCAGATCGTGCTCCCCACTGTTGTTGGCGACGACATCGTGCCGGTGGCTCTCAACGCGGACACCCGCTTCGAGGTCGGCTGCTTCGACATCACCGAGCCGCGGGGCGCGCGCTACGACGGCGGCTACGACCTGATCGTGGTGCCGGGCATGGCCTTCGATGCCGCCGGCAACCGCCTCGGCCGCGGCAAGGGCTACTACGACCGCTTCCTGGCGCAGCACCCGGGCGTGCCCACTGTGGGCGTCTGTTTCGACTTCCAGCGCGTGGCGCATGTGCCCACAGAACCAACTGATGTTCCGATGACGGCGGTGTTGTAGCAGATGGAGTACAAATTAGTTTATAAAACACCTCGGTTTTTTAGAGGCCAATACAATCTATCTCTACCCAACCCCACCCACGGCACCACCACCGTGTGCGGCTACATGTACGGGTACCAGAACATCGAACTGTACGATCTGCAGGGACGGAAATTGGGGAATCTGGTGGAGAATGGTTCACAAATACCCACATTGGATTTGTCGCCCTATCCCGCCGGCACCTACCTCGTGAAAATCAATTTCGCCCGCGGCGTCAGCGTGACGCGGAAGGTGGTGAAGGGGGAATGATTTTGCTTAGTGTGCCAAAGGCACACACTCCTAGTAACCCCTGACAAGGCCTTTAGGCCGCAGTCTGGGGTAGGGACGCGCAACGGTAAAGGCGTGCGGAAAGCACGCTACACATCATCTCGAAGGAAGTATCTCTCATCCACTACAATACCATTCTCTTCCACAAAAGCCCTGTACTCCTCGGCAAAGGTAGTGACACGATGGTGCTCCTTCTGCTGAATGATGTAATTAATGATATTGTTTCTATCCTTCCAGCTGTAGCTGAATCCCGCATATTCTCTACCCCAACCACGGAATGCCGGGAAATGCGGATTGAGTTTCAGCCATTTACTGCTGTCAGTCTTCACTCTCTGCACGAAAGCGGCAAGTGACAGGTTGGAAGGCAGCGATACAAGAATGTGAATGTGGTCGGGCATCCCACCTATGCGATAGGTCTGACAATGAAGATTCTTGGCGATGCCATAAATGTATGCATAGAGTTCTTTTTCGTGCTCTATGGGAATTGTTCGTTCGCTACGGTAGGTGCGGAAAACAATGTGGAAGTTGGATGTAGTATAGCTCATGTTAAATTAACGATAGCTGATAATTTTTAGTATACGCTGTATAATAAAAGTAGCGTGCCGCTGGCACGCTGATTACCAGCTCATTGTCCACCCCACACTGCACTCACTATGTTCGTTTGTGTGGGGTTACTGGGATGGCGTGCCTTTGGCACGCGTAATATTTGGTGTTTTTTTTATCGCAGCAGTACTAAATTGCAATATTAGGTTTTCAATTCTCATTTTTCAATTTTCAATTTATTCGTATCTTTGCACCCACATCTTCCACCCTATAAAATCCCACCCATTATGAAACACTGCATTACCCCCTTCCTTGCATTCGTATTGTTGATTGCGACAGCCACTGCCCAAGGCGAGTGGAAATGGGCGCACTACTGGACCGGACAAGACGGTACAACTACCAGTACTAGTTACCACAATTACATTTCTAACTCTGCTTTCGATGACGAGGGCAACTTGTATGTGTACGGTGCCATGGGTGACAACCCCGTAATGGATGGGGAACCTTTCGAGT
>JAEEGL010745288.1_pt1 | contig 95873 bp, 100 predicted proteins | sample 9134231 | NCBI WGS metagenome assembly JAEEGL01 (sample SAMN16246548, study PRJNA631951) | gut metagenome | biome: gut microbiome; feature: rumen; material: fiber-attached | host: Bos | place: Iran: Karaj | collected 2018-10 | reverse complement strand
GCACCACCCACTAGAATAATCGGCTTATGTCCGTACTGTTGCATAAGTCTTGATACCATAAGGCCGACCATGTGGTGAATACCCAATGAATCGGAGGTTGGGTCAAGACCAAGGTAGAACACTGTTGGTTTACTGAAACATTCCTCAAGATTACCGAATGTCTGAGAATATAATCCTCTCTCTTTAAGCTCTTTAATTAATGGATTCATATAATTTATAAATTTAAATTGATTCTGCAAACACAAAGAGTCTACGCTTACTGATAACAGATTCACTTATGGCTAACATTTGAGCCTTACTTATGGAACTGCTTTTGTAAGTGGTACAAGTAAACTTCTTCCCTTTATTCTTTTTCTTTTTTCCGTGTTTCTTAAAAAACATATCTAATTCAATTTTCTACTTATGCAAATATATGAAAAATAATTAAAATATCAAAATCCTTTAACTATATTTAAGAAAAATGACCATCGACTCTCGTCAATGGTCACTTTGTATATGTTATAACTACATTAAAGCTTGATGTAGTTAAGAATCTCTTGAGACAATGCCTTTGCGACAATCTCCTCTGCGGTAGGTCTACGCATTTCTCCAGTCTTCTCGTCTCTAACGGCATCCTCATTAAGCAAGATGTTAATGATTGAGCCATCGAAACCGCTAAAGAAGTAGCAGCCTCCATCCTTGATAGTACCCTCGAAGTGGTTCACACCGTGTCTTGCTACACAGTCCCACCAAATGAACTTCATGTTATCCACGAACTCCTCTGGGAATACTGTCTTCAAACTCTTCACAGAGTACTCATAGTTGGTGTCCTCTTGGCGTGGAGAACGATACCAACTATAATTAGATGGATTGAACTCCATATCACTTACAACCAAAATAGTTGTAGGATACTGCTCCAATGGAATCTCTGGATGCTGCTTCCTAATCTTGATGATTTCATCAACTGCTGATTGGAAGTTAGTGCCACCACAACCTACGCTTGGAAGACTCATCACTCTATCACAGAATGACTCACCCTTCATGTCGTAAGGAGTTGAGACATTATCGAACATAATGAGCTTGTTGTGGAAAGCTCCAGTGTTGAGGTCAGAGAAGAACAATGCAAGCGAAGTTGCAATGTCTGAACAATAGATGTCCTTCAAGCCCTTAACTGGCTGATTCATTGAACCACTAGTGTCAAGGCAACACCATACGTTCTCATTAATCTTACCATCGGCACGAGCCTTGTCAACCAAGCCCTTGAACTGTGCGTCAAGAGTGTGCTTAAGCTCGATAGGAATATCCTTACCGTAGCTACGGCCATATCTACTACCACGAGCCTCACGGAGACGCTTTGCAAGCTCGAAGACATAGCCTGTGAACTTAGCCACTGGCTGATTCAATATCCACTGAGTATAGTTGTCTCTCAAATTGTGGTTTGAAAGGAACTTACTTGATACAAGGAGGTTAAGAGCACGTCCTGGAATATGATTCCAATTCAAATCCTTGAAGTTACCGCTACAGATAAGCTTTTGGAAGTCATGTGCGTTACCGCTAGACTTCATCTTGTTATACTCCTTGTAGGAGATACCCATATAGTTAGCAAATGCCTTTGCAAGGTCATTTGTAACAGTTGTCCACTCAGTCTTGCACTTGCTCTGAGACTTGATACGAGGCATGTATTTCTTAATCAAGTCAACGTGAGTATCACAAAGGAGACCTTGTGCGATAATCTCAAACATTGCCTTTTGGTTAAGACACTTGATATTCTCGTGAATGTCGTAGTACATAAGAGTCCACATATCCTTCCATGAACCAACAAGAGGAAGTGCCCAAATGTTATTATAGAACACATCTGAATGCTCTTGAGCAATCCAAAGCAAACGCTTGAACGACTCGTCACGAGCACCTTGTCCACTCTGCACCTTATCGGTCTCATTGTCAGCGTTCACCTTCACCTTACGTGTAATCATACGAAGGTAGAATGGGAAACGCAATGCTGCCTCTGCGTTCTCCTTCCAAATCTCTGCTTGCTCAGTGAATACCTCTGCAAGAGTACGACCTCTGAAGTTTCCAGCCTTACCGAATTGGTCAACGATGGCTGAACCAGTTGTGACATTTGTAACTGCACCGTTCTCGGTGAATGTAGTTGTCTTGTAATTAACTGCATTAACAAATGCGTTTGTCTTTGTTGCTGTTTTTGTATTCATATGTTTTGTATGTTTTTCGTTTCGTTTTGCAAATATATGAAAAATAATTGGAATAACCAAATTTTTTAAGACTTTTTTTCAATAAAAGTGTATTTATAGTAAGTAATTAACAGAAATTATGAATAGAATAGATAATATTATAGAAGAATCAATTAATAAGGTAATAACAGAAGATTCTAACCGTGATTTGGCTAAATTAATACGTAAGTTCTTAGGTAAGAAAAAGAAGAAAAATATTCCTCATGCTCCAGTTAAGAGAAAACATGGCGAGAAACCTAAGAAGAAACTACGTAAGTTAGCTAATGGTGGTAAAGAATATTATGACTATGATGATTATGAAATAAAGAATAAGAAAATCTCTGCTGGTGATGCTAGTTCAATTCGTAATACCATAGATACTGAGAAAACAAACATTGCTGCTATTGCTAGAATATTATTCCCAAATCATACAGATGAAGGTGCTCAATCTCAGCTTAGAAAGATACTTAATGGTGAAAGACCAATGACAAAGAAAATCGCTGCTAAGATTGAAAAACTTATTTCAGCTGGACAAATTGCAGTTAAATAATAAGGAGTGTACATTTGTACACCCCTTTTTATTTTATACAAGTTTACCCATTCTACTAATATATTCCTTCCTAATTTCCTCCATTGCTTCATTCTCAAGCTGTCTTACACGCTCTGAGGTAAGTCCTAGCCTATCAGCTATCTCCTCACGTTCATACTCCCTTTTAAGACCTTTGCTTTCCTCATACATACCGAAGCGCATCTTAAGAATCTGTTGCTTACGTGGAGAAAGTTTAGCAAGCATTGAAGTAACCATTCTCTTATTGAAATCATCTGTCTCAGTCTGTTCGTAATCATTATACGAAGCACTAGCACGATTGTATGCGGCCATATCACCATAATTGGATGGTTCGTCATCATCGTTTGTTGATTCATCCACATAGCTAACCTTGAGGTCAATAAGGTCATTCTTATCCTTAATATCCTTCTTATACTTTGTGGTGATTACTTCAAGCAATTCTTCTGGAGTAGGATTTCTTTCAAACTCTTGAATGAAATCATTTGTTGCCTTTGAAATAACATGGAATGTCTTTGAAAAATTGGTACGTTTAACTAACTGTAATGCACCGTTTGTATAGGCATTGATTGCGCGAAGAACAAACCACATTGCATAGCTAGCAAACTTAACATTCTTACTTGGGTCAAAATTCTCGATTGCCTCGCTTAAGCCGAAATTAGCCTCATTGACATAATCCATCAAGGTTTCAGTCTTAGCCCATTTCTTTGCTGCGGCAATTACCAATCTCTGATTACACAACCATATATGGTCTCTAGCAGCTTGTCGTTCTGCTTGCGTAGGTGCGTTTCTCATTTTCTCAAACCACTCAATCTCTTCCTCCTTGGTAAGAAGCGGATAATCTGCAATATCCTTATAGAAACGAGTGGTGTTTTCTGAACGGTCTACGAGACCTGTGTCTGCTTTTAAATTAATTACTAATCCCATCTAATATAACTTTTTATTGTTTCACATTACTTTTCTTTTTGAGAATAACAAATGTCTTGTTACTCTCGTCTCTTGGTGCAGCCTCTGGAACTGCCACATCCTCCAACATAACGATGAACTCAAGAATTGACTTCTTGTTTTCCTCTCGTCTAGATAACTCCCTACCCTTCATGGTAAGCGTGACCTTAACTCTGCTACCTTCCTCAATAAACTTTCTTGCGTTATTGGCTTTTGTTTCGAGGTCATGTCTAGCAATGTTAACGCTAAGTTGTATCTCCTTAAGAGGTTTAACATTTTGTTTAGCCTTCTTTGCGACTTTCTTAAGCTCATAAAGCATCTTCTCATAGTTACAGATTCGAATGATTGGGATTTCAAGATTGCCTTGAATCTCAACCAAATCCAATTCCATCTTATTTGCAATGTTCCTTGCTTCTGACATGGTTACAATCTTGCTCTCAATGTCAGCTCCTACGATTCTCACATTGCCGTTGAATCGTATTTCATCGTTCACACGGAACTTTGAAGAAATGTCATTTTTCTTCGGTTTTGCCATTCTTTAATTCTTTTATTTTAGCTTCTAATTCCTTAATTTTATCTTCTCTTTCTTCAACTTGTCTTTTGTCACTTTCCAAGAAGAATTTCTGAAAAGTAAGTTCCCTCTCCAAACTCTCTAAAGTTGGGGGTTCATTCATCCTCTTCTTGGCTTCTGCTTCAACCTTTGCAGCCCTCTCAAGAAATAGACGAGCAGACTCACCAGTTAAGGTGGGTATACCCTTATTACCACTACTTGCTAGTGCTGTTGGTTCGTCATCATTTGCAAATGTACGAAACTTTTTTGACTTGGCAAAATTCTTTCCCTTAAATTTTCTTAAAATCTTATTCATCTTCCACTCTTTCCCATATCATGTCATTATCACGGCATTTGTAGTGACCTGGTTTTACACCTTCCATTACCTTCTGATGCAACAACTGTTCAATTAAGAACAAATTATCAGATACATAATGATAGGTATCAAGCATATATTTCTCCACATCATCTGGATATGCAGCACCATCTGCATCTTCCTCAGTGTTCTTGATTGCCTTATCCTTCAATCCTAGAATCATTGCGACATCATCTAGAATGTGAGTCTGCATTGTAAGCATTACCTTCTTGTTGATGGTAAGCACATCATCGTCTTTGTCTTCGATGTTTAAGAATCTGACCAACTTCAAGTGGTCTTCTGTTAAGTTTAAATGTAATATCATAGTTATCTTAATTAATATCTTCTGTGTCCATTTTTCTTATAACGTTCATTTGCTTCTTTTTTACGTTTAGCTACCATTTCATAATAAGCCTTTCTATCGACTTTTTTCACTGCTAGTTCCCTCTCCCTCACCTCTTTCATTTCTTCGGCTTGTGACTTCTGGAAATAGTCAAAAATCGTAACATCTACATCTGTCAACGTCTTGCTGAATATCTCATTTATCTTGTCCTTATCTCCATTTCCATCGAAACGGCTAGAACCAAGTAAAGGGCAAGCGATATTCTTACCCTTATATAAAATATTAACAAGTTTCAAGCATTTTTCAAGTGCTTCGTATGAAAGATAATCACTTTCTGCGTAAGGTCTAAAGTTATACCCCTTTGTAATGAAACATAAACAGAATGTAGGTTCACCCTCAGATGTGCATTCCAATATTGTGCCTAACTTGTTTATGTCACCATACTTGGTCTCAAGGTTTTTATTAAACGCATAAGGGTAATTAAGCATCACCTTTAATTGTACACCTTGAGACATCGTACAGTATAAGTTAGTACCAATCAGAATTGCATCGTATTCTGAAAAATGGTCGTAAATATCTACATCCTTTATTACTTTAATCATTAGGCAAAGCCTTTCACAACCTTTACTTTGTTATTTGAGACAGACTTCTGTATCACTGGAGATTCTGCTTCCTCATTATCTTCGGTTATACCTTCTGCCTCATTTGGAGTCTTACCACTAGCAAAGCCAATCTTCTTTGATTCTTCCTCGGTAATCTTAACTCTACCGTCTTTCTTGATAAGTTCCTCAAGTCTATCGAATATCTCTACCTCAGTAAAGCCATCCACATAAATACCTTGGATAACCTCTTTCAAGAAGTCGAAGGTATAGCCCTCAGTCTTCTCTACATATCTCTCAATGTCTTTCTGTACCTTTTCGTCTTTCACGTCAACGCCACCATCAGAAAGCTTATTGGTGATATATGCCTTTCTAACTTCTGCATTAGGCTTCTTGTACTCGATTACAAGGTTGAATCTACTTGGTCTGCAAGTGAATCTCTTCTCAAGAATCTGAGGATAGTTGGTAGTTGCAATAGTCACAACATTGTCGAACTGTCCATTACCATCCAATAACTGCAAAAGCATTGCTGCATAGTAGTCATCCTTTGCTAATCTCTCAAAGTCCTCAATGAGGGTGATAATCTTTCGATTAGGCTCAATGTCCCTAAGTCTGTCCATACAAGGGCTGTAGGCATTAAGTTCATCAATGTTATCTATGCAGATAACTATACCATCATAATCCTCAATGAGTGTCTTACAGATAATGTTAATGAGAGAAGTCTTACCATTTCCTGGAAGTGAATACAGTAATATGTTTCTCTTATAGACTTGGCCAAATTGTCTGTATCTCTTCTCTGACTTCCAAAATCTCTTGATGTCATCCAAGATATTCATTTGAATGTCGTTTGGAAGAACATACAACTTAGGCATAATTACCTCCTTGCTAGAGAAAAAATATCTACCATTGTATCTATCCCACACTGGTTTGTAGAATCCACTTGGCAGTACTTCATTGGTAATACCAATCGGCTCAAACATATTACCATTTTTCTCATAACGAGTGTAACTTCTTTCTTTTGTTTCTTTTCCCATAAAATATAATAAGTTTATTTAAAATGTTCTTGTTGTTTAAGCTCCCTTAGAAGCCTACGCTCATTGTCATTAAGTTCTTTAGGAACTGTTATATTCACAACGCCTATCATATTTCCTGGTGAACCAATGGTTGTACCGTATCTAGGTAAACCGTATCCTTTGAATCTAAATACCTTTCCGCTAGGTGTTCCTTGAGGTATCTTAGTCTTAATGGTTTTCCCACTAAGAGTATCTATTTCTATATCGCAACCCAATATTGCATCGATAGCTGGAACCTCTAAGTTACAAACCAAGTCTCTGCCTTGCACCTCAAATACTGGATGTTCTTCAATCTCAATCATCACAATAAGGCTACCGTTCGTACCCTTACCATGAGGCGAAGCATTGCCAAGTCCTGCGTATTCAATTTGCATACCGTTTTCTACGCCTCTTGGTATATTAAATGATACCTCAGAAGTGGAGTTTTGCACAACACCATGACCATTGCAATGCATACAAGGATTCTCTATAATGTAGCCACAACCGCCACAAGTAGGACAAGTCTGTTGTAATGACATAAAACCATTTGAAGAGAAAGCCATACCTGTTCCACCACAAGTCTTACAAGTTCTCTTGCGACTTTCGGCTGTCATTCCAGTGCCATTACAATGTTTGCAAGGCTCTTGTCTCTTTATCTTAATGGTCTTGTTTGTTCCATTCAACACCTCTTCAAGAGTAACCTTAATCTTGATTCTTATGCTACTACCCTTGATTGGTTGCTGCTGTTGCCTACCACCCATACCAAAATCAGCGAATGGATTACCACCCATACCAAAGTGTCTGAATATGTCATCCATATTCATATGTGAAAAATCTGGACCTCCGCTTGAATGGAATTCGAAAGTCTGTTTAGGATTATCGTATTCCTTACGCTTATCCTCATTACCCAACACTTCGTATGCTTCGGCTATCTCCTTGAACTTAGCCTCTGCTTCTTTTGAACCGTTGTTACGGTCTGGATGCCACTTGACAGATAATTTACGAAAGGCTTTCTTTATATCATCTTGAGAGGCTTTCTTATCCACCCCAAGAATCTTATAATAGTCTTTTCTATCAGCCATATTTATTCTCTATTAAGTTATAAACCCTTTTTGCAAAGATATAGTTTTTATTTTTAATTTCCAAATAAAATATCAAAAATCTGAGAGACTTGTTGGGAAAGCCCCTCAGATTTACACTTATATTACAACCTTGCCAAGTCAAATTACTTTACTTCCTCAAACTCTGCATCTTGAACATCCTCTGCTCCAGCAGTAGCTTCGTTGAAGTCCTCATTCTGCTGAGTCTGCTCTGTGGTCTGCTGCTGTTGCTGCTGACCATAGATGCGCTGAGAAATCGTCTGCCAAGCCTCATTGATTGAAGCCTCAAGTTCGTTAATCTTGTTAACGTCCTTTGCCTTGACAGCATCCTTCATCTGAGATACAAGTCCCTCAATCTTCTCACGTTCGTCAACGTTCAGATTGTCCTTCTGCTCCTCAAGCATCTTCTCTTGGGTGAATGCGATGCTATCACCCTTGTTGACAGCCTCTGCGGTCTCGCGCTCCTTCTTATCGGATTCAGCATTGGCCTCTGCCTCTGCCTTCATACGCTCAATCTCTTCCTTAGAGAGGTTACTAGAACCCTCAACACGGATTGACTGTGCCTTACCAGTACCCTTATCAGTTGCACTCACCTCAACAATACCATTGGCATTGATTGATACCTTAACAGCAATCTGAGGAACACCTCTACGAGCTGGCAGAATACCTGTCAAATTGAATCTACCAAGTGACTTGTTCTGCGAAGCCATTGGGCGATTACCTTGCAAGAGGTTGATAGTCACCTCAGTCTGATTGTCTGCTGCGGTAGAGAACACTTGCTCCTTATCGCAAGGAATAGTAGTGTTAGCCTCAATAAGAGTTGTCATAACACCACCAAGGGTCTCAATACCCAAGTTAAGAGGTGTAACATCAAGAAGCACGATGCTTCCTACATTCTCGTCACCACTAAGCACAGCACCTTGGATACAAGCACCAAGAGATACTGCCTCGTCTGGATTTACAGCCTTTGAAGGCTCTTTCTCGAACACGCTCTTTGCAGCCTCTACAACCTTTGGAATACGTGTAGAACCACCGACAAGGATAACCTCGTCAATATCCTTAACGTCAAGCTTAGAGAGCTTCAAAGCCTCCTTACACAAGTCAATCAACTTCTTATAGAGAGGGTCAATCAACTGCTCGAACTTAGCACGTGTAAGAGATATGTTAAGGTGTTTTGGCTCACCATTCACTGGTGCCAAATAAGGCAGATTAATCTCAGTTGACATTGCAGTTGAAAGCTCAATCTTAGCCTTCTCAGCAGCTTCCTTCAAACGCTGCATTGCCATAGAGTCGCTGCTTACGTCTGCGCCATACTGATTCTTGAACTCCTCAACAAGCCAATTAACGATAGCTTGGTCAAAGTCCTCACCACCAAGGTGTGAGTCACCATTGGTTGAAATAACCTCAAATACTCCACCACCGAAGTTGAGGATAGATACGTCTGATGTACCACCACCAATATCATACACAACGATGTTCATATCCTTATCGGACTTATCCACACCGTAAGCGAGTGCTGCTGCGGTAGGCTCGTTGATAATACGCTTTACGTTGAGACCAGCAATCTGACCAGCCTCCTTAGTTGCATTACGCTGTGCGTCATCGAAGTACGCTGGAACCGTAATAACTGCATCAGTCACCTCTTGTCCAAGATAATCCTCTGCTGTCTTCTTCATCTTCTGCAAGATGGTGGCAGAAATCTCTTGAGGTGTAAACTTGCGGTCATCAATCTTAACACGAGGATAACCACCCTCATTCACGACATCGTAAGTCACACGCTTGGCCTCATTTTCGGCCTTGTCGTATGTTAGTCCCATAAAACGCTTGATTGCGTAAACTGTGTTCTTTGGGTTTGTGATAGCTTGTCTACGTGCAGCATCACCAACCTTACGCTCACCCTTAGAAAAACCGACTACTGATGGAGTAGTACGATTACCTTCACCATTTACAATAACTGTAGGCTGACCACCTTCAAAAACTGATACGCATGATGTAGACGTACCAAGGTCAATTCCAATAACTTTTCCCATTGTCTTATATACTTTTTAATTTTTTATTATTTTACATAACTTTTTCCCATACCTTTTCCAAGTTTCCCATTTCGTCTTGGAATGGCATTCTCTCCCTTATCATAAAGAGGTTGGGTTCACCATACTCCAAGAACATCTTCCTACCAACCTTAACAAGAATTGGATTGGCTTGTTCCTCAATGCACTCACCCATACACCACTTCATTTCCAAGCTGCCATCCTTATGGACTAATAGGAGATTCTTGGAATCCTTGACTGAACTATCACTAATGTATATCTCAGTCACATCATTATCTTGCAAAACGTGTGCCAAACTTACTTTTTCTTTAAAAATTTAACAATGTTTTCCTTAAAAATCATTATAACGAATATAATGACTAGTAACACAACTCCCACAATGAACTTAGTGCCATCGTTAAAGGGTAATAATTCAAGTATTTCTTTCATAATTTCACAATTTTCAATTGCAAATATACAAAAAAAAGATGAGATAACAAAATGTTACCCCATCCTTTTAACGTTTTTTTAGTTTTATTTATTAATCTTCTGAAATATAATCCTCGATATGCTCCATAATATAGTTCAACTTGACAAGAAGCTCTGCCATAATTGCATCTTCTGTCAACATTGTGACACTACTTGTCTCAATAGAACCGACATCTTGGCGGTTTTCAATCCTCTTTTTAGCGATTTCTACGCCAACTTCCTCGTCAAAGTCATCGAGAGGGTGACAAATTGACACACCCAATGTCAGTTTTCTCTTAAGTTGCTTAACCTCGTAGCTCAAATTACCCTTAACAAATTTGGTTGGAACTACTTCAACATCTACTTCCTCATTAAATTCTTGCTTTTCTCGCAGTTGCTCGAACTTACCAACAACGGTCACTACATGCTCCTTACCGTCATCGGTCTTTGTCTTTCCATAAACATGATAAAATTTTACTCTGCTCATAACTATATAGTTTTTAGTTTAATTATTTTCTTCTACTACCTCAACATTAAGGCCAATATTCTTGTTAGCACAAAAGCCAACAGCTTTTATAACTTCATCAATGGTTGCATTTGAGAAATCAAAGTATCCCTCCTTTTCATATGCAAGCATTTCAGAAACCTCAAAACCATCTAAAGGTTCATTAGTATCATTTTCTAGTCTTTCATCAAGCCATTTACTAACCTCATCTAACGTGGCTTGAGTTAGCTTGATTGATGGATATTCTACTTCAAGTTTCATATTTTAATACTTTTTTCGTATTCTTTGTCTCTTCTCTCAATTTCATCAAATGGTGATACTCCCATTGGAAGGGTTGTAATCTTCTCAAAACCATTTTCCTCAGTGATAAGTGAATCCTTCTCAGCAATGCAGCCTTCATAACGTTCTCCATAGGAGCCAGTCATCTTCTTCGTTGCTGGGTCTAAATCACCCCAATCTGCTGAATGAGTATTACCTACAACTTCAACAAAGTATTTCTTTCCAGTGACCTTTGACTTGACAATAAAACGTCCAGTATTATCACTATCCTTTAAAAATCTATTAGAATTCATTTTTATTAATCTTGACTTTTCTTACATATTCATCATCACCTACCAAATCAAGGAATAACTGATTATAGGAATTAGGAATTGGGCCTCCGTTAACCCATACTTGACCTCTAAAACAGATAATCTCGCTTCCTTGTGGAATTGTACCATATTGGCACGTAAAAGGTTTAATCAAAACATACTTCTCGTTCATAACTTAACTTTGTTTAATGTGTCACTCATATGCTGTAATATTGGTGACATTATTTTATCGATAGCTTCCCAATCGACATAAGGACGATTGCAGCCATCAAGCCACTTGTGAGGTGTTCCAACATTTCTATCATCAATGCAGAACACAGCCCAAGCCTTTGTGACTTCATTGCCATCCTTATCTTGACAAGGGTTCTTTCTTAAACTATAAAGTTTTACACCTTCTTTTTCAAGTATTTCTAAAGGTTCTTTTAAAATTTCGTCATGCCTCATTGAATTTAGAATCCAACCTACGTTGTAATCCTTGCTCCAACGCTTCATAACCTCAAATCCTTCATAGTTTATTTCCATTGTACCTTCATCCCAAGATGAACACTTGGTAAGTGTATAATCCCAGTCTACCTCAATTGGTATTATCCATCTACCGTTTTCGCTTCTCTCACTGTAGTACAATACTTCATCTATAATTCCATTATACTTTTCCATAACTCTTATTCATTTGGGTTGAAATAGTCCTTGCAATTGCTTGCTAACATATTCAACGCTTGTAACATTACTCTTCCACTCTCGTCTTTTAATTCTTCCAATAATTTACATTTTGTTAAATTAACACACTCTAAACACCTTCTATTTCCCATTTTATATTACTTTTTTAAAAAACTATTATCTTGGAAGCAGATTCAATAGCTTTCGCCTCATTTAGCCTAGATTGCCTTATAGATTCTTCCATATATTTGCTGAAATCCTCCATAAACTCCTTAGATGGATTCCAAGGCTCTACCTTCTCAGCAAGCTCGTAAAACGATTTAAACTCTTCCATTATATTAATCTTTCCTATTTAATACCCTCACAATAGGGTTTATTAATTCATCTGGATAATCTACGCCATCTTCCTCATACATCCTCTCCTTGTGTTTCTTCCAATAGGCGTGATTTAAACGCCTCAGAACGCCATGATTCAGCACTGTAGTATAATCATCCCTATCACTGTATTCTATCTCAATATCGTGGTCTTTACAGTATCTATAAATAAATTCTCCAACGGCACGAGACCTAGACATTCCAGCTCTACAATGTATATAAATAGTATCAACACCCTCATTAATATACTTTTCAACGAAATTAACAAGGCTTTCAGCTTGATTCATTGACATACATTGGAATAGGTGGCCATTATACAACACATTATCCGATATGTCATCAAAATCAAGATTAAGCACATTAGGATGGTCTTCAAAAAAATGTTTATCATCTTCTTGAATCCAATACCTAATACAGTTGCTAGTACCTATTATAGATATGTACGCATTGTTGGTGTCCTCAACATTATTATCATTAAGTTCCAACTCTTCCATCTTCCTATCAAACAAATAGTGTGATAATACTATTACTTTAACCATTTACTAAACCTTACCTTATAAGTCCATATTAAACATTTAATAACTCTCTTTATAGCTAACTTGTAGGCTGTGTCTTCATCCTCGTCATGCACCCAAAAACCAAATGAGCCGCTTTTTGGCTTGCCATTATAATTGGTTACGTATACCTCATATACCATGTCAGCGTAGTCGCTGAAACCCCACTTTTTGACTCCTTCTGGCCTATATGCCTTTTCCAATTTACTTTCCAAGTCAAATATGTTAGATAATATGAAAAATGCTCTTTTGTAAATCATAATGTATTAAAATAAGTTGCATAATACACACCAGAAGTTTGAGTATTACTAGTTATAGTCCAAGTGTAATTGTTATCATTCCAATTATAAGAATACCATTTATTTTGTTTGGGTAAAAAGTCCACATTATTTATGATACCATACCTCCACATATGTATTCTACAATACCTCTGTTTCAATGCATAATATGCCATATTAAGATAATCTACAGCATTATCAGTGTATTGCCTCTGAAAAGCAATCTCACTTTCAATCGTCCATGCACCAAACCGTTTCTTTAAATTGTCTAGTTTGATGGTAATATCCTTAATATCCCATTTGCGTGGCCTCTTTGGTATAAAAGGTTTCGTATCGCCCCATTTTTTCTCTTCCATAACTTAGAATTTCTTTATATCATCCCACTTATCCAAACCTTTGCTAATATCCAAACCATCGTTTAGATTCCTCATTCTCTTCTTCACGAATGAATAAAAATATGTTGATGAAATCAATGCTGCTAGCAATGTTCCAATAAAACTCCCTATAATAACTTTCTTAATACTCATTTTAAGTCAGTAACTTTTAATTCTTTTTTCTTTAATTTATCCTTAACAATTCTCTTCCTAGTTTCCCTATCATTCTTATCAAACAATTCAAATACTTGCCTAGAATGAAACAAAAATCTTCCATCTTCCTTCTGTAACCAACCACCATCGGTATCATAGAACGCAAAATAATAGTTGACATTATATTTCTCCTTCAACTTATCGGATGCTTCCTTCAATGACTTATAATCCTTATCAAAAGAATCATATCCCCCACCTAAGAGGAAACTCCTATTCTTAATCTGTATTACATTACCGCCAACTATTTCAGCACCATTTTTACCTTCAACCTCATCATTGCTAAGAATAAGTAGGTCTATCATATATTTTCTATCCAAGTCATCATGATTTTTGAAATGAAAATATTCATACACATTATCAGGAGTATTCTCATCAGTATAACAAGTTGATGTTTCTAATTTTGTATTAAGCCAATCAGCAAAATCATATTCTGCGATAAATGCTCTGAATGATGCCACCACATAATAAGCCACAATGAACTCAAAATAAGTTAGAAGAGGAAACTTTGAATTGGCATATTGCTCAAACTCTTTTTTCATCCATTCAGCCCAATGCCAAATGTCATCTTCTCTCATACCTCTTTCACTAGGTGCTTTATCCTTATTATCTTCTGAATATTTCAACAAGCTATAATAAGCCTCTTCAACAGTTCCTCTATGGTTGACTATGCCACTTTTCCTACTGAAAAGCTCATTTCTATGGCCACTATTGGTTGCCCATGATATTGGTTTTTTCCATAAGTCTTTTGGTTGTTTACCTTTCGGCACTTCCTTGAAATAAACATCCAATAACTGTTTGCTTTTCGTTATACTCTCTAAGTCAAATTTATACATATTATAATACTTCTCTTAATCTATCTGTAACACATGGAAGCGGTATCAATTCATAACTACCATCATCCTTTAACCATACAATTCTCCTTGCAATAATCTTTAACCCAATATCCTCCAAAGGTATTTGATAACAAGATAACTGGAGGGTATAATATGACAATGGTTCTTCATACATTTCTCCAAATGGAGGTAAAAGAAATTTACCATACTCCCTACTGAAATCCTTCTTCAACTCCTTATTGGTCTTGAAGTCGAAGATACACAAACCACTGTTTGCATCATCATTAGGGTCTTTATAGTAGAACAATATATCAAATGTACCACAATAGTTTTGTTTGAGATTTGTTAACTGGAGGTTCTTTCCAGTGTATACCTTTGTCTCAGCCAATACAAAGTGAAGATTCTCATTCAATTCGTCATAGAATTTCAATACAGCCTCTTCCTTTGCCCTTGTTGGTATAAGCCATCCTTTCTCCTTGATATACTTTGGTTTACAAGACTCTGTAATATTCTCTGGATGTCCATTCTTCAGCCATCCCAATGATTCCCCATATTCATGTACCAATGTACCGCTTGTGGTTGCCTTGAGGTTGGTGAACTTCCATTTATCAAGCCAATATTGGGCTGTTTCACCGTTTTTCTCAGCATACCTTTCAGCTTGTTCAATGTCATTAAACGGAACTGCACAGAAATGGTGTGTAACCTCTGATACAGATGGCAATTGTTCCCCATTGAGAAAATATTTATGGCCTTCTTCAATGAATACAAGGTCATTGAATTCCCTTAATATCTTGTTCCTAATCTTCGTTACTTCCTTTGGTTCTCCATCTACTTTGATTGTTTTTAGTGCCATTTCTAAATATTAATTTTTGCAAAGATATATAAAATATATTAAAAAAACAAATATATTTAATATTATTTAATAATATATTATATTTTATTATATGAATAAGAAAGTAGTTTATACGTGTATAACTGGTGATTATGATGACCTTCATGACCCAATAGTTATAACAAAGGATTTTGACTATATCTGTTTTACAGACAGTGTAGATATGAAAAGTGATATTTGGGAAATAAGACCTCTTCCAAAAGAAGTTGAAAACTTATCTCAAGTTAAAAAACAAAGATTTATCAAAATAAACCCTCATTTGTTTTTGTCGGAATATGACATTTCAATATGGGTTGATGGAAGCATTTATATTAAAGATGATTTAAATGATTTCATAAGGTATGTTATGGAACATAAATATTCACTATTAATGAATAAATGCTCAGTATTCGTACCTACACATCCATACAGAAAATGCGCATACGTAGAAGCAAATATTTTTCTGAGATTTTTTAATGATTTGGTTGTAAAACAAATGGAAAGATATGAAAAAGAAGGTTTCCCTCATAATTATGGACTATTACAGAGTAATATACTATTAAGAAAACATAATGACCCAAATTGTATTAAATTAATGGAAACTTGGTCAAATGAAGTAATGAATTGGTGTTATAGAGACCAATTTTCTTTCAATTATGCTTCATGGAAAAATAAAGATGTTGAAGTTAAATACATCGATAGAAATATTTTCCACTCCAAATGGTTTTATTGGGGTGGGCATAAACAAAAAAAATGAGTAACTCACTTGGGGGTTACTCATTTTTTTATAGTATAATTAGAATGTTACATTAATAATTCTAGCTTCGCTATTCAAAGTACATTGTACTGGAGGTATTGAAGCACTTGAATCTCCGTTGTACCAATAAGTAATTGTTGATGAGTAGGTTATACCTGCTGAAACATTACCAGTCTTTGCATGGATGTTACCACTTGAGTCAATCCATAACTTTAGATGGTCTCCAGAAGCATTATTAACATTATAACCCAAACAGCTACAATCTGGATTATCATTCTCATCAACACAGTAATTTGTGAGACATTCGAAGTAATCCATTGGTACTGAACCGATGATTTGGTCTGTCAAGTTAGGTGAAAGATTCATTTCCCATTTACCATTTACTAGGCTACCATTAATCATTACGATTTCATTACTTGTGTTAGTACCGAATGATGGCATGTACTTACCTTGATTCTCAACACAGTTACATCTTCCTTCTGGGTCACTACAACTATAAGTTGTTGGTGGTGGTGGAGGTGTTTCTGCGTGCCTTTGATATATATGTAATCTCTGCCTACAAACACTCCTATAACTTGGAGTTTCTGGATAAGGAACATAATCCATGCAGTTAGTTGGAGCATCCCACTTACAACCCTTAACTACAATATCTGCTTCCCAATCACTGCTTGTAGTATTATCCTCTAAACAGCATACTGATATTGAATATGCAGTAGGATTCCAATGTACATAGAACTTATCTGCATTCGTACCCTCTAATGATAACTGATAATTAGTCCAAACATAATTTGGTACACAAGAACTTCCAGCTTGAATATCATAAGTATTCTTCATCTTATGTCCATCGAACATATAGTCATATGCTCCATTTGTGTGATAGTCATAATCGAATGTATGAGAAGTTGATAGGAACTTTTCTAACTTCTCCACACAGTCATCACAATCTTGCGGAGTACCCTTTTGTTTTATGTAAAGGTCAGTGTATGAATATTGGTCACAAGGCTGTCCATCTATATTTGCAACTATTCTATATCCCCAAGTAGGAGAACAAGTTCTTTCACTAGGAAGAACATTTTCAGTAGCAACTACTACGACATCAAATTTCTTTCTATTACCTGGAACGCTATCTACTCTGACCTCTGTTATCCAACTACAAGGATTAGTATAAGCACTTACAGTATATGTAAGTACATGGTTCTCTGGTAGACATGCTACTTCAAAGTATGTATGAGAAGATGGTGGATAGTTTGGTACTTCTATTTCAAGAGTTTTGTGATATTCATCGTCTCCAATAAGATAATAATCTTGACAATTACATGTGCGTTGATAAATTTCAATATATTTCTTACAAGTTGTTCCGTTATCCAATTCTATCTCAACTTCTAAGTCATATGTTCTATAATCCTCAGTAGTATTTTCACTCATCCAAATCTCAAAATCTCCATAACTATCATAATCATCATATGTATATGTTGATTCAGAATAGCTTCCATGTATCTCACTGTATGGCGCTGGTTGTGTATGGTCATCATGCTCTACAAAATCATACCTCTTTACCCTACCGCAAGGTAAAAATACATTTAAAGTTTCAGTTCCACCACTCACTTCCATTTGGGTATATTCTATTTCAGTTCCTTGACTGTTTGCAAGTTTAGCCCTTTCACAAGTACAAACTCTCGCTGGTTGTGTTACCGTTACTGTGTATTCATTACATGTATCATAAGCCCACTGTTCTATTTCTGAAGGATATGCATTACCGTTCCAATTATAGTAATAGTCACTATTAGCAGTTAAACGCATAGCTGTGTTAGGGTTAGACAATGTAACTATCTTAAGAGTTGCAGTTCTAGGAGAGCCTGTCTTATTTGCTCTAGTTTCAATAGTTATGTTGGTTCTATTACTTTGATAAATACTATTCACACTAAGCCAACCACTAGTACCGTATTCAAGCTCTTGTATACCAACTACACCTTGACAGTATTGATAATAATAATATCCCTCAGGACGATAAGCTCTCAATTGTCCAGAAATTGTACCAAGTACAGTAGTACCTCCAAAACCATCAGCTAACGTTGTTGCAGCTGGAATACTACCACTTGTTCTTGGACAAGCACATACTCCATCACCTTGTACCAACTGTACATACTCAGTACATTCTAGCCATTCACCACGCCTATCTTGGTACTTGTAGTTAATATCCGCTGTACGTGTTCCTGCGTAACTAGTAACTGTTCCACTCCAAGCATATGTATTAGGGTCGTTGTTTATGTAAGGATTGATTTCTGCAAATGTTCCTGGTTGTATGAAGTCAGTACTTATTGTGAATCCACTAAGCTTACCACATCCCTTGGTATCACCACTTGCAAATATACCATTACCACCAGTTGTGTCGTATGTAGTCTCTACAGTACGAACCATACTACCAGTTTGGTCAATCAAACCTTCACAAGTACAGTTTGCAAGACCGTTCTGAGTAAGAGTATCAGTTAAACAAGTAGAGCCACCGTTCTTAATAGCCAAGCTCATTGTCTTAGCGTTTCCTTGTGGGTCATTATTAGCTGGAATTGATACTCCGCTTGCCAAAGAAACTGTAAAACTAGTGGTGTTATTAACTGTTACTGTACAGTTATATGTTGATGCGCCATCAGTTATTACGCACTCCCAATTATCGCACCAATTACAAGTGCTAGTTCCGCACTTATACTTACCAATGGTTGCTCCTCCAGTAAGTCCAGTTTGTGGTATAGGGTCTACCTCATCAACCACAATTGAGCCACAAGAACATGCAACTCCTTGCTGTGTAAGTGTATATGTCTTTGGACACTCAGTACCATTCTTTAATGTTGCTTTAGTTGTAATGGTTGTAGTACGAGAAGCAGTTCCAGTGTTAGGTGCTACAACACCATTAATCTTGCCTCCAGAAACTGTAACGTTAGTAATCCATGATTCACTTGAAGTGCCACTTCCACTGACTGACTGTACACAAGTAGCATCAGAAGTGTAAGTACCTATTTGTACACTAGCTCCAGCACTACCGCCTTGAGCGACAGAACCAGCTGTAACGGTGAATGCAGTGTTACAGTCACAATTCAATCCTGGCTGTGTGAGCGTAAATGTCTTTGGACATTCAGTACCATTCTTCATTGTGGCTTTAACTGTGATAGTTGTGCTACGAGAAGCAGTTCCAGTGTTAGGTGCTACAATACCATTAATTTTACCTCCAGAGAGGGTTATGGTTGTAATCCAAGATTCACTTGAAACGCCACTTCCACTGACTGTCTGTATGCAAGTAGCATCAGAGGTGTAAGTACCTATTTGTACACTAGCTCCAGCACTACCAGCTTGGGTAACAGTACCAGGGGTAGCTACAAATGCTGTTGTACAATCACAACTTAAACCTGGCTGTGTAACCGTTAATGTCTTTGTACACGAACTACTATCATTTTTCATCGTTCCACCAATTGTTACAGTTGCAGAACGAGAACTGTTGTTAACGTTTTCTGTAAGAGTACCTTTTACTTTACCTCCAGAAACGGTAACATTTGTTAACCATGTTTGATTTGAAGAACCAGTACCGCTAACTGTTATACAGTTTGTGTCAGCAGTATATGTTCCTATTTCAATATTACTACCACCTGCTTGTGGTATTGCAACGGTTGAAGCTCCAGTTGTCATAGCAGTTGTACAAGTACAAACATTTCCAGCTTGAGTGACACTAAAGTACTCAGAACAAGTACTACCGTTAACTTTAATATTAACTCTAGCTATTCTAGGATTAATAAGTGAAGCTGGTGCAGCACTAGCTGTAATAGTCAGACTATTCGTAGTTTGCGCCAATGAAAGCCATGAAGAAACTGATGGGTCTGCAAATTCAAATGCAGTAGTTGGACTTCCAGTACAATCTCTGTATGAATATGTATAAGCAGAACTTCCGCCGCCTACTGGGAAATTAACTTCTTTCATATGTTTTCTTAATGTTATTTTAAATTAAATATCTGAACATTTGAAATAAAAGAGGGTACTACACCCTCTTTTATTGGTTTTATGTTATTATTAACTTATCACAATCACATGGACGGCCTAGTTGTGATACATTAATATCTTCATGACAATCAGTACCGTTTGACTTATAAGAAACTGTAATTGTAGATATTCTAGTTGTGCCAGAATCGTTTTGACCAGTTGGCGTTACTGTGATAACCTTTGTGCTTGTATTGACACTAGCGGTGAATGCTGTAGGAACAGATGAAGTTACTGATACATCCGTGATACATTCACTATTAGCAGTGTAGCTCACAGTCTTAGCAGTTGTCTCATTCCAATTCCATGCGCTTGGAGCAACACCTAATGACAAGTCTCCACAGCTACAGCCATAAGGATTCTGCGTTGCTGTAAAGCCTGAAGAACATGGCGTACCATTTGAGTTATAAGAAACGGTTATAGTAGATGTTCTAGCAGCCGTTGAAGTGTTCTGTCCAACTGGAGTTACTGTGATAACCTTTGTGCTTGTATTGACACTTGCTGTAAATGCTGATACAGTTGATGATGTTACTGTTACATCCGTGATACATTCAGCATTGATTGTATATGTAGCTGTCTTAGCAGTTGTCTCATTCCATGCCCAATTACTTGGGGTAGTGGTTAATGTCAAATCGCCACAAGAACAAGTATTGGCTCTTTGTGTAACTGTAAATGCCGTGCTACAAGGACTACCGTTAGTGCTATAGTTCACCGTAATTGTTGAAGTTCTAGCATCCGTTGAAGTGTTCTGTCCAACTGGTGTTACAGTTATAACTTTAGTTGAAGTATTAACACTTGCTGTAAATGCTGATAAAGTTGATGATGTTACTGTTACGTTGCTTATACAAACATCATTTGAAGTATAACTTACAGTCTTAGCATTTGTCTCATTCCATGCCCATGCGCTTGGAGCAGCACCTAATGTCAAGTCACCACAAGTACAACCGTAAGCGTTTTGAGATATGTCACGTACCTCGTAACAGTCTGTTCCATCTGAAGAATATCTAACTGTAATTCTAGCAGTTTTAGCTACAGTGGTGTCATTTATTCCACTAGGTGTTATATTAACGCTATTACTTGTAGTGGTAACAGTAAACCAAGTATTGTCAGATTCTGCCCTTACATTGCTTATACATGTTGTATTAGCAGTATATGAAATGCTCTTAGCTGCTGTCTCGTTCCATGCCCATGCACTTGGAGCAGCACCTAATGTCAAGTCATCACAAGAACAACCGTATGGCTCTTGAGACACAGTAAATGTTTTAGAGGTACAATCGTTTCCGTGCGCTTTATAGGTTACTGTAATGGTTCCTGTTTTAGCCACCAAAGTGGTGTTATTTCCAGTAGGGTTAACGTTAATACTATTATTTGAAACGCTAACTACAAACCAATCATTGTCAGTGCTTGCTGTTACATTACTTATACAATCACCTATTGTATAAGCATTTCCCTTTTGTACTGTAGAATTCCATCCCCAAGAAAGAGAATTTGTTGCTAATGAGAAATCATCACAAGAGCAGCAGCAATGGTAATTACCAGCAGCTTGGTGTACCACAAAGTTTCCTAAAGGCCCACCAAAGGTATAATCTTTTACTGACGTTGTTTCATTACAAGAAGTAATGTTAATGGTATATGAAGAATTACCATATTCAATAACATCAGCGCAAGCGGTTACAGAATAGCTCTTAGTGAGTGTATATGGAACTGTTATTGTTTCATTAGTATGTGCGCTACAGCTAACGCTTACATCACTGAAAGTAAATGATGAAAACTCTTCCCCACAACCTCCACAAGGATTACTAATGTCTTGTATAACAGTATAGTTAATTATACCCCCTTCTTCAGTTGTCATACTACCAGTGTGCGATGAAGTTGCTCCAGGACCTCCTTGTATTTTGTTTTCTGGTATTACAACCACCACTGACTGCGTATAAGCAGTCTGTGTAGTTGCAGTCTCAATACAATGTCCTTGACCATCCCATCCCTTATGGTGTATGGTTGTAGGCATAGAACATGAAAGTGTTACTTCACCTCCACAAGCGTCAACATACTCTGTAACGTTACATTCTCCATAAGTATTGAAATCCAAACATTCTTCACATTCTTGTGAACAAACTTGATAGAATGTGACACTATCTGAATGTCCTTGATATGTTATAGTCATTAGATATGAGTCTGTTTGCTCAGTAGTAGGACAATATACTGGGTCGAATGTATATGAGCTACTTCCTGCACCCTCACTGCTATATCTATCATCGTAATTATATTCATATACTAAACCACAAGAGTCCTTCCACTTATATCTGTCATAGTAGTATGCTGTTGCACTAGCATTAACGGTTGCACCACTACAAGTGTTCTGAGTTAATTCGTCATGACTAGTGATAGTGGTTGCTGTATAATGTCTACCCTCATAAACAGAGTAAGAACCAGTAAGTGCTTCTTGAGTTATTGATATTGTGTTGGATGAATATGTTTGACCTTTATACCTTACAGTTGCTCTTATATTACAACTTCTAGATGGTGCTGACCAAGTTCCATTTTTTCCAGCACTTGCTGTAATACAATTATTGGAACAAGTGCTTAGACTCATCCAGTTACAACTTGCAGAAAAACTTGGTTTACAAGTGGTATCAGAACCTTCACTTGAAGACTCTGCTGCAACACAATTGTTCATTGCCTTAATAGTCTTTGTGAACTTGTAGGTTGCGCAAACACTTGTGTTATCACCACACTCATCAAAGGTAGTTTTACCAGCTGATATAGACAAACTCTTGAATCTAGTATATGTTAGTATTAAGTCAGTTTGTTCCACACCTTGATTAGCCGCATATGACCCCCTAACAGTAATTCCATCTACATTACTATGCCACTTATTAGTACCACCATCTACGAATTGCGGTATAAGAGTGCCTCCAGTCAACTCAGAATATGTTGGAACATACGAGTCACTCTTACTTGTATTTACATACACCGTATTACCGTTACTATCTTTAATGTTAGTACCAATAAAAGTTTTAAGGTATCCTATGGTTATGATGTGATTACATTCAGTCTGACCAGTACAGCATGTAATTTCAGCCATAATTTATTTTTATTTTATAAATTTTATTTTTTATCTAATTTTTCTTCAAGTTGCACAATCATTGTATGCATATGACCAATCATTCTTTCAAGATAAGCTATTCTAAGAATTAAGAATGAAGTATAATCAACTGATTTCATACCTTCTTCATCAGTATGTACAAGCTCATCAAGACCAGCAGCCTCTACTTCTTGTGCAATAACACCATAAACCTTTCTTTTGGTATTATCTTCTTTAAAGTTAAATGACTTTAAAGGTATGTTTCTAACTTTCAACTTATCATTAACATCAATGAAATTAATGTTCTCCTTTTTCCTTTCGTCAGAAGTTGAGAAAACACTACCAGTTGCGGTGATGTTACCAGTTACACAAAGATTGTTATCAATAGTGAAACAGTTTTGAGACCACTCATTAATGTGTTCTATACTTGTAGGAATAACTACACTGTCTGTTGTTTGATTATTGCAAGCTTCACCTGGGTCATAAGTACCACCAGTGTCACCATGCTTGCTATGTACATCACCATAAGAATAACCAAACTTAGAACGGTTCATATCACCAACACATCTTGGAACAACAAATGCTTTGTTTTCCTTAAAGTTAGTGCTACTATCAACTGCGTCTCCACCATTTGTCTTAACATCACCATATGTCCAACTCAATGTCTTACACAATCCACTAGCTGGACAAATCTCTCCAGTAACAGTCAAGTCACCATCAATGTAGGTATCACCAGTGATATTAGTGTCACCAGTAATGTTATAGGTGGTTGTATTGTTATTGATAGTAGTAATGTTATTGTTTTCAGTTGTTGCAGTGTTGTTAATTGTAGTAAACGTATTATTGTTAGTTGTACCACTCTCTACCAATGTATCACCATAAATGTTGGTTGTGTTAGAAATTGCACTACCTTGGCAATTAGCACCAACATTAGTGGTAATGTCACCACCAATTCCAGCTGTATTATCTGATACAATACAAGCAGCACTTGTGCTATTAACAGTAAATGCTGTGGTGTTATGAGTTTCAGTGTTTGCTGTTACGTTATATGAGTCACCACTCTGATTAATAGTAGTTGCAGTTGTATTGATTGTTGTAGCAGTCGTATTAATAGTGGTAATCTTGTTGTTCTCAGTTGTTGCGCTATTGTTAATAGTTGCTGCACTATTATTGATAGTAGTGAACGTATTGTTATTAGTTGTACCACTGTTAATAACTGTTGGAGCATATGTGAATGCTGATGAGCTAGCTGTGATATAAGTATTGTTTGAATATCCAGTAGTTCCTTCACAATTAGCACCAATTCTAGTGTTTACATCACCACCGAAATTAGCATCTGCCTTAGAAGTAACACAAACGTTTTGAGTTGATGTGATTTGTGTTTCACCAGTTGTTGTAATAGTAGTATCGCCACTAGTATTAACTGTGAAATCATCACCAACATTTATTGTCACATCGTCACCCTCATTAATAGTAAGAGTAGTACCGCTTATCTCAGAAGTTGTTTCCTTAATAAGGATTGAACCACCAGCTTCGCACTCCTCAAGAGTAATGTCATTACTATCTACCTTGAAGCCATCACAGAACTTAAACTCTGCTGAACCATCGCCATTACATTGCTCAAGTTTGAAATCATCAGTCTTGAGATACAAGTGTCCACAAGATGTAATGTCGGTTGTATTCTCTGTTATATTAAGAGTCTGGCCACTATGTGTTACATTGGTTATAGTTGAATTCAATGTAGTGCCACTATAGTTAGCTGTTGTAGCTGTTGTATTAGCAAGAGTAACTGTGGTATTAGCAGTACCGATTGTAGTAGTTGCACTTGTTACAGTAGTGTTTGCAGTGCCAATTGTAGTAGTTGCACTTGTAATGTTAGTGGTTGCTGCTGTTATGGTTGTATTAGCTGTACTGATGTTTGTATTCGCAGTAGTAGCAGATACGTTCAATGTCTTACCATAAACGTTTGTTGTGGTTGCTGAAGCATTGTCACTACAGTTCAAGCCAACGTTTGTTTTTGCAGCACCATAGAATGTTGCGTTTACGTCAGCAGTTTCACAAATGTTAGCATCAGCGTGGATGTTAGTATCACCAGTTGATGTTAAGTTTGTATCACCGCTAGTGTTTACATTGTAATTGCTCTTATTGTTAACGGTATTAACACCAGTTGTGGTTTCTGTCTTAGCAGACAAATTATTAATTGTTACAACATCCTTATAGTTTTCAGTTGTAGTTCCACTTACATTAATTACAACATTACCCTTAGTGGTCTCTGTAACTCCACTGTTATTCGTAATTGTAACAGCACCATCATGTGTCTCAGTTGTTGTACCACTTACATGAAGAATATCAGTACCAATTGTTGTATTGGCACTTGTAATCTCTGTCAATGCGGTCTCAATGTCAGTCTTTGCACTGTTGATGGTTGTATCTGCTGTGCCCACAGTAGTCCAAGCACTGCTAACGTTTGTAGTTGCTGAAAGAACGTCAATGTTCAAAAGGCTTCTACATGAACCAGCAGTACCGCTTCCACCAAGAATCTCAGTTCTACCATTAAGCTCAGTATAACAAGTATTGGTTATACCACTAAATGTAGGATTAGCACCTTGCATTGCATAACGAGACATATCGATATAGAAACCAGCTCCATCGGTAAGTCCGCTATCACTTGTTGGATTAACGCACTTATTATATCTGTCTTTTGCACCGTTAACCTCATCATGCTTAACGGTATTGCCAGCAGCAACTTGGTTAAGCTTAATAACAATGTTTGAGGTGTTATTCAAAAGGTCATTTTCAGTAATACCATAAGAACCGTATCCATCCTCAGTTCCAGAAGGACCAGTCTCACCACGAACATAACCGTCATAAGGCATTACTTCCTTTTTCTCCATGATGGTTACAATCTGCTCATCTGAAGAAAGTCTAACTACTTTGTTGTTTGAATTCTTAAGGGATATGAATTCTTGATTTGCAGCGTTATTCACTGCGATTTCACCTACCTCAAGTGAGGCTGCGGTTGGCTGCTTATCAGGTATACTACTATGTATGTGAAGCAGCTTTTTTCTGTCTTTTGCCATAATTTTTTATTTTATCTAAATAGATTATTAACAAAAGCAAGTAACGACTTGCTTAATTTATTATTCTATAATAAATATCTGCCCAATAAAAAAGAGTACCCAAAATGAGTACTCTTTTGTAAGGTTTATATTAATTTTTTATTCTATTGGATATATATTGTCTGCATACGTAGCCCAATTACCTGTTGTTTTGTATGTCTCCAAGGCTTCTGCTGGTACGTATATCTTATGTATTGATAATAGTTCTGTGTTTAATGTTGGTGGCGTTGTTGTGCTAATTCTTACATTGACCTCAGATGGTGCTGTTGGCAGTGAATTTATGTATTGGCAATCACCAGTAAGATTAACCTCAGTCAAAGCACTTGTATTACCTGTGAAGCAACTGTCACCTATACTGCTTCCAATTGTAACTGATGTAAGGTATGGCATATTATAGAAAGAATTTGAAACATCGCCACCTACAGTAGATGTACCAGAAATACCTCCATATATACCCATTGCATTACCGTCTACTATAACTTCATTGCAATAAAATCCATTGTAGAAAGTTATATCTCCATAAATGTGTATAACACTTTTTTCTTCTTGAGATAATGTAGCACCACTGTAATAACTAGAACCATTTGTAATGCTTCCTAATACATCAATGTGCTTTCCTAAAAATGTAGCCCCAGGTGTTGTTATATTACCATCAATTGTTATTGTTGCAGCCGAATAAAAACCATTTCCACCACCAGTAACATCACCTCCAATGTGATAAATGGCATCAAAACTGCTATCTCCATGTATACTATTGCCACCTCCGCCAAAATTTCCACTAAGTTCAAATGATTTAATGCCCTCAGTGCTGCTAAAATTACCACCACCAGTAACATTACCATTAATGGTGAGACCTGTTAAATTTTTTAAGAAAAAAAAGTTTCCACTATTAATGTTACCATTAACTTCAATATCTGTTAAAGAACATGTTGAACTGCTCATCTGAAACGCACCAGAACCAATATTTCCGTTAATAGTTAATTTAGTATATTGTGATTCATTTACATCTTGGAAACAATAATCACCTATATCAAAATTAAAGGTATCAGTACCAAATGTTGTAATACCACTACATGAACTTATGTTAGAAGAACCAAGTCTAGTAACGTTACTTAAATCAACACTTGTTAGGTTTGGAAGGTCATAGAGAACATTATTAGGAACTATACCATAGTCATAAAACATATATTCAACTTTATGCTCTCCTGCCGTTTCAAACGTGTATTCTGAAGTTGCTGGTATTATATTATCCTCATCAATTCTTATCTCTATTATGTCAGTAATGCTATCAGCTATTTTAACAGTCTCATTTGCTTGTGCTGTAAACACGGCTTCTACTGTTGGTGTAAAATCGTCATCAAAATACACCTTATCTGTCTCTAGACAAAATGTTATATTAGGCTCAACGTATTCCTCGCTGTTCCTGTAGTTATTATACTCTTCAAATGTTTCAAAATAAGTAAGATGTGCCATATTATTAATAAATTATTTACTATAAATATCTTTCAAATAAAAAAGAGCACCATTTCTGATGCTCTTATTCAAGGTTTATTTTTTTTTAATTCTTCAATTAATTTATCAGCGTAAGAAACTGCAATATCTGATATTTGTTTTTTAAATATAAATTGAAATATAAATGCCATAATTGAACTGCTCAATATGGCATTCATTATACTGATAGATGCATCTATACGAACTTGACTCCAATTTATATTGTTATTCATTTATAACTTAAAATATTGCTTTAATTTTATAACTTTCTTACCATAAACTCATACACATCACATTTACCAAATCTAAAGAAAGTTCCACTTGCATGGTCAAACGCTGCTCCTACACACAATGTAAGGTCACTAATGTCACCGAAATCTTGATTTTGGAAATCAATTAATCTACCATTATTATCCCTTACGATTTCATTAGTGAATCTATCGTAAAGAGTAAATCTCTTGTTTTGATATACGAATCTGTAGTTCCATTCATCAGTATGCTCGTCACTTCTTGGTGGCAACTGATAATTGGTTGACCTGTTTTCTCCTGATTTTCTATAGTTAAGTGCCAAATTATCAGCAGTGTTCTGTGCAAATCTTAAGCCCACACCTTCATAATACTCACGTTCAAGTTTGAATTCCAATATATTAGCAAGATGGTCCCAATTTACCCCATCTACAACACCTCTATATGTTTGTTCCTCTTGTTTTGCCTTACAATGGAATATAATTTCAAAATCTTTTGCATCCTTGAATGGTAAGAAATGTGTATCCATTTCACTATTTCCATTAAATACTACTGGAGTTTCTTCAGATACATCAACATATTCAAATGACGTAACATAACCACTTTCATCAGTTGATACCATAGGAGTACCCTCTATGTCACCATATACTAAGGTAACGCCTGATGGGTCAACAGCTGGTGGATAAGTACCATTTGTAATATAATTCAAAGTCCAATCATAATAGCCAAGATAATCGGCTGTTGTGCCCATCCATACATCATAACTGCTGTTACTTGTTGGTATAAACAACAAACCACCTCTCTTTATGTTTGCAAATGTATCACTTTCAATGGTAGGTGCTGATGATGGCTCACTTATAATGGTATCCAAATTACTACAACTATCGAATACATTACTTCCTATGGTTGTAACACCAGTACCAATTGTACAGCTTGTCAAACTAGTACAATGACTGAAAGCGTTGTCATTTATAGTTGTAACGTTATTTGGTATTACAAAGTGAAGCAAGCTGCTACAATTTGAGAATACGCCATCACTGATTACTGTCACACCTGTAGGTACATTTACACGTGTCAAGTTAGTACAAGCCGATAACGCACCTTCTGAAATAGTAGTTACAGTTCCAGGTATCTTAACACTTGTTAAATTAGAACAATTTGCAAAAGCATATGCACCAACTGTTGTATCGTCTACTAATCTGTATTTAACGATGTGTTCACCAACCTCAGTAAATGTGAATGCTGATTCAACCGTTGGGTAAAACTCTCCATCAACCTCAATTGCACTAAATCCACTTGTTCCATCAACCAATGCATCCTTATATGATATTGGAGTCGGAACAGATATGTCTGTCACATAGAATGTTGCAGTAATACCAGTTAATGGGTCTTTACCGAATGTAAACGTATCGTTTGTTGAGTTACCTTCTACCCTAACTACATCACCTTCGTCAAATGTTCTTGCAGCAAATGTAGCAATATGGTCATATACTGTAGCTGTATCAACAAGAGCATTATTTACATACAATGACAATAGGTTTGCATCATTAGTGTAACACTTGATTACTCTACCTATTCTCTTGGTGTAGTCCTTACCACAGATATGTACGAAATTCTCATCACTCCATTCTGCCTTATATAGATAGAACGTATCTTTCTTAGTAACATGGTCTCTCTCTACAATACCCTTGTTGTTCAATCTTCTTAACTCGTTGTCATTACTTGTGTTCTCTCCATCAAGACACACGACATATCCCTCATTTCTCTTAGATACTGCTATATCGAATAACTGCCATTCAGCAGTGAACAATAATTGTGGGAAATTCCTAATAGCTGCAATATGTCCTTCGTGCAACCACATCTGATACTCAATATCGTGTCTTGGGTTATTACCTCTAGTTGTGGTTGATTGTGGATTATCAGAGTGGCAGTGTTGTGTACCACCTCCACCATACTCAGACAATGCCATAGGCTTATTGCTTCCTACAATTACGTTATTAATACGTGTGTTTATCTGATTTGTAGGATTATTGGTGTTCTTATCAATGTACCAACCAACGTATGTATTACATCCATACCAATCTACATTAGGATTCTCAAAATAAGTGTTTGGATTAGGTATGTTGTGTGAAACAACGAAACCTACCATACGCTCTGAATCAAGAGCCTTAATGGTTGATACATAGCCATTAATCTTTGTCTTAATGGTTGATGCACTATCTGTTGTAATCTCATTTGCAAGACCCCAGAATATGATAGAAGGGTGGTTGTAATGCTGCTTAACCATATCCTCATACTGTAATGTCAAATGGTCGTAGTAAACAGATGGTTGAGTTGATTGAGCATTGTTTACCCAAGGTACTTCAGTCTGCACGATGATACCAAGTCTATCACACCAATCATATACTTCCTTTGGATGAGGGTAGTGTGCCAAACGTATAAAGTTACAGCCAAGTTCCTCAATAACGTCAAAGTCATTTGCAATATCTTCATAAGTCAATGCATTTGCCTTGTCTGCCAAGTCATTGTGCATACATACACCTCTCAAAAGGTAAGGAGAACCGTTTAGCAAGAAACCAGTATATGGATTTTCAACAGTACCAACCTTTTCAGTGTCATTTATCACATATTCATAATATCTAAGTCCATAAGGTCTTACATATCTGTGATACAAGTCTTCACCATGATAAATCTCAAGGGTTATTGTGTATAGATATGGGTCAAGTGTACCATTCCAAAGGTGTGGATTCTGAATCGTTGTTGTAAACAGCATTTCCTCACTAGTACTTGCACTTGTAGCCGAATAGATATTTGTATTACCATCATCGATTGTACAAATGACAGTTGCACCAGTTGGTATGGTTGTTTTTACGTTAATTGTAGCTGAAGCTGAACTTACAACGGAAGTTACGTGGAATCCATCATATCCATAATCCATTGATGGTAGATATGGGCTTGTGAACAATTTCACATAACCAAGAGTGGCATTGAAGTTGAAGTCACCTGCGCAAGGTGCAAGAGAGTTTCTTGTTGTGTTACACAATTCAACCTTCACTTCATTCATACCGCTAGTAACATAATTGGTTACATCACTAAAGAATGCATTATAGCCTCCCCAATGGGTTTCTACCTTCGTATTGTTAATGTATATATCTGCTGATTGGTCTGCATGCTGGAACCACAAGTAAGTTGGTTGCGCTTCCCTCAATCCGAAGCTTGATTCAAAAGCAAATGTACCCTTTGCATAGTTTGCGGAATGGCCATCTATCGCATTGATAGAATATGGCACTTCAATTTCTTGGTTATTATAAGTCCATTCGTCAAGGTTTCTGTTTGATTCCTCAAATGGTACGTCACTAACGTAAACGCACTTCTGAGATACAGTTGCACTTGTAATACCATCTTTTTCTGAATAAGCCTCTATTATTGTATCAGCAGTAATAGGTATTGGAGTATCGTATAATATATAGCTTCCAGCCTCATTTAATCTATAGTAGATAGATGCCTCAACTGTCTCACAAGTAAGGGCAATCGTATCAACTCCGTTGTAGTCTATTGTAGGAGGCATTATAGTATCGTCATAAACAACCCAGTTAGTTGGAATACCGTTATTACCAATAGTCCAATTTGACATTGATGCACTCTTAATAAACGTACCACTTGATGCCACACTTGTCACCCAACCTGTTGTTGCTGTAGCAGCAGATATGTTGGTTGCTAGACACTTAATGTAATTCAAGTTTCTACAGTTGATAAACATATATCCGTAAGAGGCTACAGCCAATGTCTCAGCACTAAGCACTGGTGCTTTGGTAATAGGACACTCTTCGAACATATACCAATAACATTCCTTTGATAGTGTATTAGCTGGAAGCTCTGGTGCTTCTACAAGACTGTGTGCCTTACTGAACATAGCACGATAACAGTCATCACTAAGAGTCATTACTGGGAGTACCATATTCTTGGCTGAAACAGCATTTGACTGTTTAAATAACGAACAGAAGACATATGATGATGTAAACGCTGTGGCTTGGGTAAAGCTATCACCACTTACAAGACTCATTATATTACCTTCGATGTTATATGTTGCAGTACCTCCGTCAAAGCCAGAATAGTTGCTCTTGTCGTTTGCATACTTAGCATTAACACCCTTTAGCAAAACTTTATCCCCAGCGTCTACATTGATGGCAGTACCAGCTGTTGTAGCTGTGATTTCAGTCCAAGTATCGCCATCATCTACGCTATATGATATAGTTTTAGCAACACTGCCAATCTTCTTCCACAATATTGTACCACCTTCTATCACACTTAACGTCAAATAATCCCTTGAATAGTCATGTGGTGAATCTTGAGGGTACAGTTTTATGTTTCCAAGATATATCTTACAATCGAGTGTGCCTAACTTGAAAGAACTTATCTCTAAATTTCCTAATTTAATCTTATCTGCCATAACTTAATTTGCATTTATTATATAAATATCTTGTTTTTCTAACATTTTTTATATATCTTTGCAAAAATGTTTAGAAATGAAAGATATAAAATGTATAATTCATCTTGCAGATATTCACATAAGAAATTTCCAACGTCTTGAGGAATATTCCGAACAGTTGACAAAGGTTGTGGATAAGTGCAAGGAAATAGCATCAGAGTATGACAAGGAAGAGGTTAGAATCCTAATAGCAGGAGACCTCGTACATTCAAAGAACACAATCTCTAATGAGCTTATGGTATTCGCAAGCTACTTCCTAAGACAGCTTGAGGAAATAGCCACAGTAATCGTTATAGCTGGCAACCATGACCTCATCGTTGAAAATCAAGCACGTACTGACACAATGACAGCATTGTTTGACACGGCAGATTTCCAAAACTGCAAGTTCCTTGATGCGATGCTCGACTATAAGAGTGGGTGTGCAATAGATAATAACGTGGTTTGGTGCTTATATTCCATATATGAGGATTTCCTAAGACCTACCACAATAGAAGAGGTAAAGGAAACAAACCCAAATGCTAGGATGATTGGTTTGTTTCACGGACAAGTTGTTGGGTCAACACTAAATAATGGCTATGTATCGGATAGTGGACTTGATGGAGAGGCATTTGAAGGATGCGACTGCGTAATGGCTGGCCATCTTCACAAACGTCAAGTATTAAAAAGGGGAGATACGGAGATTGTATATCCAGGTTCACTGATTCAGCAGACATATGGGGAAACAATATCTCAGCATGGATTTGCTGTATGGAATGTTGAGGATATGTCCTATAAGTTTATCGATATTGACAGTGATTATGGGTTATATGATGTCGAAATAGACAATGTAGATGATGTTGACGAAGACAAAGAAAGGTTGATTAATTTTTAATCAACCTTTATTTATTTTCATCATTAACACATTTCTCTTGCTCTACTGTGTATACTACAATATTGCAATCTTCCTCATGTGGCTGTTTGTATTCAATCTCTCCTACCAATGTTCCACCACAATCTGGGTCTTCCCCACAATTACAAGGTGGAATATCTATAATCTCATCGTGGCCTCCGTCAGAAGTGGTTTCGCCACTAGCATCTTTAACATATTTGGTATATCCAAATGAAACAAGGACTTTTCCTCCAGTCAAAGGAACTTTACCTTCTTTCACCCAATGTTTTCCATCTTTAGTTGCATAACTAACTTGAACAGTTTCTGGTTTTATACAATATGTAACTTCACGATTAGTTGGGATACAAGTATACATAATGGTCATTGATGATGCAACTTCGTCATCACCATCACTTAATGTTACGTAAACATCAAGAAGACGCACTTCTTCCCTCCACACTTGAGAACAGTCTAGTTCAACTTCCATAGTAGCATATTTTTCAACAATTCCTTCATCTGTGGTAACTGTGTAGTTATATTCCAATTCTCCTGGAACATATCCTTGATTCAAATCACATTCAATTATAAATGGTGTTAGGTGATAATACTTCCCCAATTCAAATACCTTATTTGAGTTATTGCTTTCTACAACTCTATTTGCAGCTTTCTTTGCCATATTATGAATATTTTATTTCTTATTATTTGTTATATAAATATAATCAGTAATTCCTTTTTTCGGAGTATTTGTCAATGAAATTTTTATCACCTTATTGCTTTCCTTTTGAGTAAACTCAATCAAGGACTCAAATTCATTTAGGATTTCAGCCTTTGGCTTAATAATAACATGCTCTCCTACCTCACTTTCAAATGGCGTTATTTCATATTCCATAGGTCTTCCGTCATATGTACATTCCCAACCTATTTCCATATCATTAACCTTAGAAAAGATTTTAAGCTTCAAACTGCCATCCTCAAGTAATTTCTTTGAGGTAATTTTGAAGGTGTAGGTCTTTTCCATTGTAAAATACTCATTAGGGATGACCATTATCTTACATCTTTCTCCAAATGTGTTGATAAGAGTCACTGTTTCCTCTTGGAGTATTCTAGATGAGTTAATGTCTATTGAAAGTATATCGCCCTTTATTTCAGCATTAATATGCTTACTAGACACAAAGTTAATCACAAATGGCATTGGCTTGCCATTTGGCTTTTGTGATACCACTTTAAAACTATAATACGAACTAGCTTCCTTTTCTAGTCTTATTGTGTTATCGTCTAAACCTTCTATATAAATCATAAGCTTTTATTGTTTAATTTCAAGATTATTACACTCACATTCTACATCGGTGAAGTCAAAATCACCACAATCACAGTCAGCATTAGTGAAGTCAAAATCATCACAAACGCATTCTCCCTTAATGAAGTCGAAATCACCACATTGGCACTCATCTTCGATAAAGTCAAAGTTACCGCATTCACATACAACATCTACTATACAATTAGCACTATACGCGATATTGAACCCTTCCTCAACAGTTGTTTGTCCTTTAACGATTCTAGACTCATCAGCACAGTCACAATCAATGGTGATTGGCTTCTTGTTCTTTTTCGTTTCTTTCTTTATGACTTTTCCACATTGTTCTGTTATTACATTATATTCATACCATAATGTAGCATTTTTATTCTCTTGGTTGCAGTAAAAGTCATATGGCGATACCCAACTTCTTATAAGTTCTTTCCTTGTGGTTTTCTTGCCATCACAAGAACAATCCTTTTTCCTCTGAGTTATCTCATAGCTAATCCTAATGCCATACCATGTAAAAGACCCCTTTGTTACTTTTGGATTATTACAATCATCATTCGGATTTAATATGATTGTCTTACATTGGTTGCTTTTTATAGCACAAGTATCACAAGTATCTCGTTGTAGGATGAGCCTATAAGCCCAACAGATTGCTGCGGATGTAGAATTAGCATCCACAGTAACCTTTATTGGACTCTTAGATAATAACTCATATTTAATTGGTTTCATTATACTTTAATTGTTTTTTCTAATTAATTGGAGTATAATCACATTTCTTGTTATTGACTAGTAATATAATGTGTGCATCTTTAAATGAGGTGCATTTTACTGGTGTACCTTCTGTATCACCTGCATAGTTCTTTCTACCTATGTACAATGCCATACCAACTCCAACATGTGCATTACCTGAATTATAATTCAAGTTTCCTTTTATAATATATGTTTGCTTATTAGTGTCAGTTGTATCAAGAACAGCCCATACCCTAGTTAAGTTTCCATCTGTCGTTTCAGGCATTACCTCAAAACATGTTGTTGTATGACCCTCATGGTCAACAGTAGTAGGCTTATTTATCTTACACTTAAACAATATTACACCAAATCCACCATGAACTGCTGGATATGAATCTCCATCAATACCAACACAACCATTTTCTTCGTCTCCATAATAATGTCCATTTTCATCTGTGTACATTATTTCCAAATCATCAATAGTTACGGAGTCACAGCTTGGGCACTTACCACTGAAGCCATTTTGGTGTACGGTAATTGTCTTTGTTGGACATTCTTCATCATCGATAACCACTTTATTACCATCACCATCAACAAAGTATGTCATAATAGTGGTTTCTCTTCCTAATGAAGCACCGTCATTCAGTGTGGAGATATTTGATTTAGCATCAGCATACAAGTGGGTAGCATCGTTAGTCTTTGTATGAAGACTATTAATCCATGATGCAGTACTTGATGTCTTTTCACCTGTTAGATGAGAACCCTCTACCAAAAGTGAGCTAGTCCATGCTACAGAATGTTCGGTACTTCCGTTATTTGGAATAGGTGATACACCTTCTAATATACTATCCTTCAAAAGTGTACAACTCAAATTAAGTTTACCCTTCTGTGTTATTTCAACTCTTCTCTTACAAGTTTCCCCATTTGCCAAGTTAACAACGAAGTAATAGACTCCAGTTCTAGGGTCTTCATAATCATTAGTTTGCCACTTCCAATAAAGCTTTGGAACATATGTTGTTTCTGTAAAAGCATAATCTTCTATTTTAACAGAAAGCCAAGAATAATTTGGAACTGTCTTGTAATCACTATAACAGTTATCAATCAAGTTTCCATTTTCATCAGTTAGAGTGAATCTATGTTGTATGCTCTCTGTGAAACAACTAGCAGGATATTCATGTGAAACTCTTACCTCAGTTTGACCACCTTCTGCCTTTGCGTTGTAAGTGAATGGAACACCTGGATATTCTTGACAATTACAATCTTGTGATGGCTCTGATGATGCCTTTTGTGTTACAGTAAACGTCTTTGTATAGGTGCTACATCTACATATTCCTAACTCAGTTAGTTTAGTTCTATTCATTGTTAATGTAACAGTAGCAGTTCTGTCTTGTGTTCCAGTATTTGGGTCAGCCTTTGCGTAAATCTCGTAATAACGATTAGTTGCATCACTATCATCATAATGCGAATTTATCCTAAAGTCATGCAACCACTCCTTATCTGATGTCATTTCACTAGCAGTTATTACACCTTGATTCTGATATGCCATGAACGCTTGAACCACATAATACACATTGGTACGCCATATTCTGAATTCTCTCTCGCTTGAATAGTAAGGAATTTCTTCACCAGTCATTGAATAGTCATCAAGTCTATTACAGCTAACCCAATCAGGAGTCTGTATTATCGTGTAAACCGTACTACATTCTCCTATTGGTTGACTATTATATTGTTTTGTAAAGACGATAGTGATGTCATTAACAATGTCGCGTTTTTGAGAAGTACTCTTATTAAACAAATCAACAGTGAACCTTCTCTTATACTCACCATCGTGATATATATGGACAACATCCACGCCCTCTCCCTTTTGTCTGTAACTAAATATACCACAGCCTTGTGTTGCTCCTGAACCAATTGGGAAATCATTACCTCCTAATTTAGTAACAGTCTTCTGATAGCATTGTCCTGGCATTATATTTACGCACTTACAGCCCTTAATCTGGGTTATGGTGACGAAATCATATGAACCATCACATTCAGTACCGTCTATCAATTCGTAGCTGTATGCTATCTTTGCTGACAACTCTCTATCTTCAGTGTTTTCACCAATAGGCCAAACTTTAACACTTGTTGGGTCTGTCTTATCAACACCGAACTTATCAGCATCGGTTCCAGTAATATCTACGTTTATGCTTCCATTAATACAGTTTTCTTTTCCATTTACAATTGAATAAGTGATTGTCTTAACGTTTGCATCACCTTCTCCTCTTCCTGATGCCTCAGAGTCCCAAGCTATACTAGTTGCGACTGAGCCATTAACCTTAAAGCTCAAAATGGCACAACTACAACCAGCTCCATTATGCCTAATTTTGAATGTTTTAGCAGTACAAGGGCTACCATTTGCCTTATAATTAACAGTGACATCTTCATTAACATCACTAGTTGTGTTTTCTTTTGGGGTAACTTGAATACCATTAGTTACCTTTACAACATTAAAATGAGAATTTTCTTTAACACTTGGGACAATTTCTGTTATACAGCTAGCAGCATCATCATGTGGAGTATATCCTTTAGTCTTTGGCGTTAAAGCTTCATCGTTCTCCCATACCAACATGTCTTCGCTATCAAACTTGAAAGTACCACAACCACAATTTGAACCGTTATGCTTCAAATTAAGCTTTGCATTGTCACAATCTCTACCATTTGCCTTATATGTGATATTCAAATGAGCATCAACACCACTCTGTCCACCTTGAGCCAATGGCGTTACGGTTATTTTACCATTACTCTTACTAACAGAAAAATGAGTAGTATTATCTGTTGTTGCGTCTATTACGTTTATTGGACAATCTCCAGCAACACTATATGTAATGTCTTGAGGTTCAGTGGAATTACTTGGCCAAGTCAATGATTGAGGATTAAAGTTACTAGTTCCACATCCGCAACCACTGCCGTTATGCTTCAATGTGATTTCTTGGTCAGTACAATCAATTCCATTTGCCTTATACTTAACGAGAAGTTTTCCATTGACTTCATTTTCTTCAGCAGCCGCTGGTGTAACGGTTATCTTACCAGCAGTGCTGCTATCAACTGAGAAGTGATTGTTAGGGTTGACAGTTGGCGTAACAGTTGTTACGTTTAAACAACCTCCAGCAATACTATATGTAATGTCTTGTGGCGATGTTGAAGTTTTTGTCCAAGTCAAAGAGGTTGAACTGAAGTTGTTAGAGCCACAAGAGCATTTAGGAGCTTTCTGAACAACTGGAATCTTATCCCTATCGCTATCACATGCGACCCCATCAACCGCAATAATCACATTACCACTTCTCTGAGAGGTGGTAGATGAATTGGTTGTTAGGGTTACTATCTTACCAGACACACTAGAGTCAAGCCAACTTGGTTTGCTAGAAACGCTTATTACGCCAGCTCCCTCACATTGGGTTGTAAAAGAAAATTCTATTCTCTGAGAATTTCCACTAGTGTTTTCAAACTCTATGGTAGAAAAATTTGTTTTATTCATAATTTATATTAATTTTGAAGCTTTTTTGCATTAAGATTATCGCATGAGCATTTATCGTAGCAAGTACTGCAAACTCCTCCAGCTTGAGGTACTTCATCAATTCTAACGCCAAATTTCTCAATTGGGTCTATTGGAACTTTTCTGCTCTTACCAGTACAGTTCTTTTCAATATATCTTATTGATTGACTAATATCCTTCTTTGTTGTTGAGCAGCCATAATCCTCATCATCATCAACAATAACAACAGTAGGTATCACATCAGACATTTGATACTTAATCCTCAATATAGTGGTTGAAGGAATCATCTGTGTGAGATAGTTCATTACAATATCGTCAATATATTTGAGTTCCTCTTGGACTCTCTTTGAATACCAAGAAAGTGGGTTTCCCTCTTCGTCAAATGTCAAATGCAATCTGAATGTGATGTCGAATATCTTGTTGTTCACGATTTGGTTTGTTACCTCGTCAATGGAAACATCTGACCTTGCTGTAAGTGCGTTATATGGGTTTTCCCTTTCAATCCAACCACCTTCGCTAGTCGTAGCTGTAGATGCTGTATCAGCACTCTCATTATAACTAGTCTCAGCACTTAGGTTATACATATCAATATTAGTTGTCTCATTCTTATAAATAACATCATAACCTCCAGTAAGTCCACTTTCTTTGGTGTCAATACCGCTTATGCGCTCCATGTTGTCACCGTAAATCCAAATCTTATCTATGTTAGGAACACCATTACTCTTAGCCTCACCATTCTTGGTCTTATAGTTACCGAAATAGTGTATCTTACTGTCTTGAATTAAGAATGTGTCATATTGAAGTATGTCCTCATTTTTCTCAATAAGATTATCGAATCCATACTTTACGATTTCTTTATCCAAAGTAGCATAATAATCCTCATAGCATCTTTCATCGAACACATCGTTGTCAGCAGCATATTTGAATATTCTGTTGTAGTATGTGAAGTATTCGTGGCCGTTATCATATACCATATTACCATTATGAGGGTTGTTTCCTTCATAGTAGTTTGTTATGGTATTAATCTTCAAATAATCCTTCTCTCCAAAAGTGAGTCTTCTCCAACCACTTGTCCAATTAGTGCTGCCACTAGTTGTACCAGTTGAGTAGTCCTCAGTGAATGAAGTAGTTGTATCAGCAGAAATATTGTCAACAAGTCTAGCCAACTCATCTGCATAATTCACATCATCTAGTATAAAGTAATTTGAGAAGTTACTTGATTTATCATCCTCTAGGATTTGGAAGTTACTTATTGAATAATAACCGTTCTCATCTTCCTTACAAATGAAACTATCGTTCACGATATAAGCTTTCAACTGTCCTCCATTAACAATATCTTCCACATTGTAAAGATGCTCCCCACCATCAATGTCATAGACAATAATAGTAGTGTCAAAGAACTTGTTAGTTCCTACTCTGATAAAGCCATCTGTCTTCACCAAAGAGATATATGAGACGATTTCGCCAGTAGTATCAGCAGTATCACCAGTAGAAGGTGTCTTCTTATACCATTCCTTTACTATAGGATAAACAACATTATCCACCACTGCCGCATCCTTCTCAATTCTAGTAACGTTACAGATTACGCCATCATACAATGTATCTAATGGCTGTGTAAGGAGGCTAGCAATGTTGTCAACTCTCCTTATATTTCTTACTGTTTCCTTGAACAAAGGCTTGTTGTCGTTTACGAATCCATCTTCATCGACATAGCCCTTTCCCAAATACTTGGTGTAAACTATGTTGTCATCAACGTCAAATTGGAAGTTCCATATTGTATCTCCACTGTCTTCGCTATCGGCACTAGATGTAAAGCCGACAATCATCTTACTGAGCCATCCTCCATCCATCTGGAAGTATGGATTACCGTCTAATTGCTCATATTTGTTGAAATAAGGATAAAGATACCTCTTTATTACCTTCTCATTATTGGTATTAATGTAATAATCATTATCGCCCTCTCCATATTTTAGATATGGGTCATAGGTAGAACCAGTACCACCAGTGGTGTTTTCGTTTCTAGGATTCAAATATGCATCCCTATATGAAACTGGTATACCTTGGTAATATGATATGTTTTCGTTTGCCCCATACTTGGTATAGTTTGAAACGAATCTATTGTCATATCTTATTACCTTAGTTGAGTTAATCCAATTTATTCTGTAGTCTTGGTGAACAACGTCCCAAGTCTCCTCTATTCTATTTGTGAACGAGGTGTATTCTTTAACATCAAAATCCCACATTTGATGTCCGTCACCATCGTCATATTTACAATTTCTAATCCAATCTGGTTTAGCATCAACCCACCTCTTACTCTTCATGCCGAACATGGCTAGAATCATTTCAATACCTTCAACAGTACCTTTATGACGCCAGATATGGCGTGAATTGACCTTCAATCTTCTCAAGAACTCATTATTGGCTTGCTGATAAGTCCATTCGGTCTCATCGGTATATGACTTGATTCTATTCTTGATAGCACCTTTACCACCAAGAGCGCAACCATCATTATATATGGCATCTCCCTCTGCTCTTATCAAAAGATTGTTTGTACCCAAGTATTCACAAGGCAAGTCAATTGGAATTCTAGCACCTTCTTCAAATGTCTTGGTAAGGGTTATTGTAACATAGCCGCCACAAACATCTGCAATGGTTGGTGTCATACTAGTTGTTACGTCACCTTCGGTTGAGGTACAACCAGTATCATTACAAGCAACGAAATATCCCTCTTCACTGCCATCAGTAACCATCCATTTTGTGTATGGTTTAATCTTCTTGGTTGAGTTTTGTGAGAATTCCCTTGTAATCTTTGTTGCGCCACTCTCTCCGTAAGCAGAGTTATCTAGCTGTCCAACACAATTACCACCTTCCTCATATAGTTCAGGGTCAACCACTGTCTTAGTACCCCTATAATACTCTGTCAGTTCGTATGGGTACACAAGTTTAACATCCCAACCTTCATTCTCAACAACATCTGTTAAGAAGTAATCTGGGATATTTCCTCTTTCATCATATGTTACCCTATTAAGGTTCTTTATATTATTAATGTAGGAAATTATTTCATCAAATTCCCTAGCAAAGATTCTCAATGCCTTTTGAATTCTCTGGCCACCAATAACATATTCCTCTTCATCGCCAACTTCGTATTCACGAGTATATGACCAGTCAAAGTTCTTGATTGCCTCATGGGTCATTGAACGCCATAGGTTGTCGGTGAAATTCTCATCATAATATTCACCAATCTGAACCATTTGTGTGGTATACGCATTGAAACCATAAGTTGTGGCATCAAGGTTATAGTCACCGTCAGCAGTTGGGAATTGGAATGGAACAAACTCTCTATAGTATCCGTAATCATTCTCACGAATTACAGAGAATATTGCCTCATAATGCGTATTCTCGTTCACAAGAAGCCTTTGGAAGTTATCACTCTCATTATAGAATATATCCAAGAACTTTCTACTAGGGCGAATATGCACACCAAAGTTTTCCTTGTCTGATAAGTATACAACCTTGTTGTCATCATCAAGATATGCGTAAATGGTGTATGTACTTCCGCTTTCTCCAGTGATTTTTACTTCTGCTACCTTTCTATATAATGAATAATCTTCATCTTCTCCTTCGCCACTATCTCCTTCTGTTTCACTAGCTCTATTTGCCATCATCCTAGAGGAAGCCTCTAGAAGCTTTACGTTCAATGTATCACAGTTACATGCGGCAATTTCGATTACCAATTCATCACACGTACATCCTACTTTAGTGACACATGGGTCATGGTATTCAACCTCCCAATCAACGATTTTCTCCCATCTTAGATGCTCATTAGGGTTGATGGAACAACCAGTAGTGCTACCAGTTATGGTGGTAACACCAATTTCATAGTTCAAAAATCCATTGTCTGCGAAATACTTCAATGGGTCTGCATCCGTTGGCTTGTATTTGCTGTATATATTGATGTTAAATGGATTTGAGACAAAATAATAGTTAGGTTCTCCATCTTCACCATAATAGCCCAATGGTACATTCTCCTCAACCGTATCGAAGTCATATCTTTGCTTTACGGTGTAATAGGCATAGTTGTTTGTCACATACAATTCACCAGGAAATCTTGCCAAGATGTCAGTAACAGAAGCTCTAAATAATTCTGTCAATGAGCCATAATATGCGAAATCACGGAAGTCATAGTAATCTTGTTTGAGGACGATTTTAGTGTCATTATCTTCCTCAAAGTCAGATACCATGCCGCTAATGGTTTGAAGTGTCCAAATATCCCCATAGTCGTTTTCCTTCCATTTAGTAGTGTTGTACTGATTGGAAGGTCTACCGTCATTTCTAACTGTTATAATGAAGTTATTTGAACGATATATCGGAGTTTGGTCAGGTGTGAACTGATTGACAGCACCAATGGTGGTGATGTCTCTCTCGAATATCGTTCCATCATTAACGTCTTGGTGCTTTGCTTTCAAGACATAGTTACTATGTGATTTAATAAATGGCATCGTATTGTAATATTAATTAAATCTTATCGTCAATTGTTTGCGAGAAGTCAACGTTATTAATCTTATTGCGTTTAACCTCATAGATTGGTTTGCCAGTATATTGGTCTTTAAGAGTGTAATGCTCTGACTGAGAGTAAATCTCGTTGTTGTCATTGAATGTAGTAACAAGACCGTTATCCAAGTCTCTAAGCTGGCTGTTCTCCAACATGTAGCTGATTGTATCAGCATCGTGTGTTGTCATTTCAATGTCCAACTGTATTGGTTCAAATAATGTGTTTACCAACAATATCCTCTGTGTAGGCTTACCGATGTAAGGAGTTGCATTAGGCTTAAATGTCGGTGCTGTTGAAGGGGATACTGTTACGAATATCAAGCTAGAACTTTCCTCATAGCGATATGTATATGATTTATCGCTTGAGCTGTTTGGTGCTTGAACCACTGGTTCGCATTTATTATTCGAAGTGATGACTCTGTAATAGTTCTGTCTATTTCCACTTTCATCAATGTATATGATTCTATATCCAACTAGTTCATTGTTCTTTCTTGCCAACGTAGCGATACTGTCATTCTTGATTTGAGTGGTGTCGATAACCAAGCCGTTTACATCTGGGAATGCAGTTAATCTACCAACGTCAGCAATAACAGTCTCAATTTCCTTTGGTTTAATGAAAACAGTATAGAAACCCTTTTTATTAAACTCACTAAGAGGTAGTTGAAGGTTATACATACCCTCAACGTAATTGTCTATATCGTCCATTTCCTTATCCCTCCTAGATACGGTTAAAATTGAACTCTCCAAATGCTTAAAATTAGCCTTGCTTAGTGAATCGAAACTCCTAGTCTCGTGATAACAATATGAAATATCCACCAAGTTTGGAATATCTACATTACTTATATAAACTGGGATTTGTAATCCATATGCTCCAGTAGCCATATAAAATCTTTTTATTATTCGTTATTCATTATTTTAAAATATCCGTTGGAGTATTGCTCTAATGCCTCCATACTAGTAACCTCTCCTAACTTCAAATGCTGCTCAAATGCCGCATTTATTCCTCTTTTGATATAAATATTAGAGTCAACGTTTTCCAATGATGAAATTCCCAACATATATTCTCGTTTAAATGTAGGAGCTACTTGTATGCCATTATACTTACTCATATCAGTATATGTTTCGTAATTGCTGCTCAAGTCATCATTAATTAAGTTAATTTCAGTTTTGAACCTTGCAATTGGTACGTGTATGAACGTATCATAGTCATCACTTTCAACGTCTACTAGCTCTTGTGTTAATTTATATACATATACTGGATAGCTCAATGAATGGGCACTAACAGCGTTCATTGTCGTTGGAATCTGTTTCTTAAGTTCCTTTCCAAGGTAGTATTCCCTATTCTCCTTCACGAACTTCACAGTTTCATTGTATTGTACTCCATAATTGTAATTGGTGTCTCCAGTACTGTTTTCATCATAAGCCAAGAAGAATGGTTCACCCTTCTTTCTACCTAGAGTTGCACCAATATAATATGTGATATTACAGTAAATATCGTCACCATCAAATATAATGGTCTCACCACTCTCATTACCATCTTCTTCCAACATAGTCCTTGCGCTTTGGGCTTGATGAATTGCGTCCAATGAAGAACCACTCCAAGGTACTATAGTTTCTTCAACCACAACACCATTAATATCTTTGTAGTAGAACACCATATCTGTAATGATATTTCCTATGAAATAGTTTGGTGTATCCTCACTCTCAAACTCGTCCTCATCCTCAATGGTAAGTCCATTTATACGCTTTATATTAGAGGTATTTCCTACTTCATACAACAAATCCAACTCAGTACCCTCTGGTGGCTGATGATTATACGTGTCTTTGTCATTTGGGTTATACTTACCGTCAATCTTATTTCCAACATCATCTATCAAGACATCTGCATCTTCTATGTCGGTAAGTTTTGATATGGTTTGGCCAGATAGCTCTTTAGCGTGATATATCTCTGGTTCATAATCCAAACCAATGATAATCTTCTCACATTCTGAAATGCCGCTAGAAACAACCGTGTCACTGCTAACGCATATTCCGCTTTCGTTACATGCTATACATGAATTTGGTATCTCTTGCAATGTTCTTCCATCAGCAACGATAGGCGAATAAGTTCCATCCTCGTTATCTTCCAATATGAAATACATTATATCATTGTTGTCATTGTATGAATACCCAAACACACGTGTATATTCTGTATCGTTGATGGTAAGTGACAAAGCACCTTCCTCTATTTGGAAAACTTGGCCATAATACGTTATATAATTAATGACATCGCCACTAGTACTGCCACTTAAATCGAGTTTTCTTCCAAATGGCTTATAATTGGTTATGTTGAATGTTCTATCAACATCTTCGCAATGTGCATCCTTGGTCTTATTGTTCGCCTTGAAAAATGTGAAATAATAACAAGGCTTATTATCAAAGTCTGGATTTGGGTTTGGATACCACTCAGCATATATCTTCTTGCTGTTTACCAATGTATATGGGGTTGATGTATCTTTCTCCCTATAGACAAAGAACTTTTGTCCACCAATATACTTATTGCTTGTGTCATATATTCCGTACTCACTACTTTCAATAGGATATAGCACATCACCAATCAATATTGCATCTGTTGGAATAATATCGTATGAATGTGCATTGTTCATTTTCTCTCGAACTTCATCCTCAGTGTTTCCAGTGTACATTACATTATCCAAATCATATGCATAATACTGATACCCATCGGCAATGAATTCATTTTTGTTTCTTAAGAATTCGCCATCATATCCACATGAAGGACATGTGTCTTCAATCTCGCCATAATATCCACAAACTGGGCACAAGCCACTCTTCATATATTTTTCAGTATAGTCTTCCCATGCGTCTTCGTCATAAGTTTTCTCCATATAATATGGGGAGAAACAGAATCCTTTCGTACCGTCTTTTAGAATCATGGTCTTTCCACTCATTTCTACCACAGTACCGCCATGAGTGTTCTCAGTGTCACCATAGCTTGCTGTCCTATAGTCAATTCCAAGTTCATACTCTGTAGAAAATATAGAATATTGTCCCAAATCATCAAGAGAATTATGTAACTGAATTTTATCATCCATCCTAGGGATAAAACAGTCTAAGTTTTCAGTTATTGCACTGTTCATCACCCCTATGTTTTCTTGTAGGTTGTCGTACCAATCCTTCATTTTATCATATTCCCTCTTACCACCGCGATTGAAATATTCCTCACAGTCGCAGCAGTCCACGTCTTCTTCCTTCTTACAGTCCCAATGCTCTCTTTCGATGATGGCACCAGATTCATCATATGTCGCTGCTGAGAATATGTCATATTCCTCTTCATAGAAGTTCCTAACACTAAACCAAGCCATCCATTTTATTACGTCTGGATAGAATAACTTCTTCCTCTTCCAATAATCCACATATTCATTTGATATGTAATAGGTAGGTATAATATTGTCACATATCCATTTATAGAAACCCACGTCAACGGCATTGCTGCTTCCTCCGCTATTTCCTTCGATGCTTACAATACCACCCTTTGAGGCAAATTCCTCATCCAAGTCAATATATGTCTGCTCATCAGTTCCATATATCATTTGGTCAGCATAACGTGTTCCAGACTCATAATAGTAATAGTCTCTAGCACTAGCATATGTCCTATCACAATGGCCATAATCATTGAGCAAATGATAATACTCCTTAAAGAAGTAATACCAATTGCTCAAACGTTCAAATGATATTGTAGTCGAAGCAGAACTGCATTCAAACGCATACGTTACCCCACTTTCAGTTGATGCAGACGAATATGATACTGTCAACGGTATCATACCATAGTTGCTAGGATATTGATAATCCCTATCCCTTAAGCTCTCATCATCGAAGTAGTAAAGCACGTTATCCTTGTATGCTGGCAGCACACTAGGCATTCTGCTTGTCATTGGTTCTAATGAAAATGTCTTTTGTATTTTTCTCATATAATTTATCGACCACACTCTTCTTCTGGGTCATCGAATTGCTTTTTATTTATGTCTATTACAGCAACATCTTGCCTTCTATACGTAATATCCTTCTGCATGTCTTCTACTTGTTTCTCAGTAGCAGTTGCTGGAATCTCCTCATTCATTATCTTCATTTCGAATAAGTTGAGGTTTATCACGTCATTTTCGTCTTGTTCAACATACCTTGAGTCAAAAACATAGGCGTATTCCTTGTTTTTAAAGTCATAGACAGCATATAATGGTATGTATGACTGTGCATATACGTCACCAAGTTTTATGCCCTCCTTGAGCTTGTTTATATCGGCATCATTCGCAAGGGTGTAAGGTCTAGTAGGTACTTTCTTACCGTTTCTGCTAGTTTCCTCAGTACCATCATTGTTTGTCAATGTCATGGCAGTCCATTCCATAGGTATTATGAATGGTATGGTCTTACCAATTCCAGCATGGTTGAATTCAATTTTCATATAAATAGGTTTTGGTTTCAGATTTTCCGAATATTCCCTAAATATATAAATGTAATATCCTTCAGATGAGGTGTCAGTCTCATATTTGTTATTGATTATGAACTCAGAACCAAGTCTGTGGTTATCATCCACTATAGCCCCTTTGAACTCAGTATAATATGAGTTGTCATCCTTAAGATATTTGTCACTGTTATCTTCTCTATTACCAAGGAACTCAGTTTTAACGTTTATCCTATTGGTAATCTTTCCCTTTGCTGTGTCTTCAAAGGTACTAGTTTGTTCATTTAGTACCATTTTTGGTGCTGAGACATAACCAAAGTCGCTGATGTTCTTTCTTGAATTATCGATATATCTCTTAAACAACCTATGCTCATCCATGAATACACATGATGTACACAATAATGATTGGCTCTGTTGGTCTATTGAATCATAGAAAGAGAATCTTAGGAATGACTTCGCAATCTTACTTTTCTGATAATACACATCGTCATTAGTAAAATTAAGCAAGCCAACCAAATCAGGCATATTCAACAGCACTTTTGATACTTCCTCTTTCTCTGTATTCTTATAAGGCAGAAGAGTGTCTTTATTGATGAGTTTGGTTGGGTCATTTAATATGTCCACATATGGATGATAATCTGTTACAAACCAATTATCGGTAATATCCTCAGTTGAAATGTCATTATACCCATCATTTACCTTCCAAGAATCCAAGTCACGTGTTCTGAAATGAAGGTTGACTCTAATTTCCTTAATTGGTTTGAATATGGTGTTGGAACCAGTATACTTTCCATTATTGTTATCAATATACTTAGGCAAGTATATATCCTTTTCCATATCAACTATAGGATTTATCGCATCTTTCTTCTTCTCTTCGTAGAACTGCTTCTGCACAATGTCATCTTGTAAAATATTATTACCTTGTGAATTTCCTAAAGACAATGGAATGTGAATATATCCGCTTTTTGTATAAACATCAAGGTTCTCAAATAGATTAAAGTAGTCATCACTAGATACTGGGTCAACTACCCTTTGGAACACTAGGCCTTCTGTTATTTCCTTATCTCCAAATATCTTATTCTTGATGTACAATACCATGTTTGCTTTGTTATCAACAACATCCAAACAGATTTCATCTGAGATAAATTTATAGAATTCATCGGTAAAATCCGTTGTATTAACATCTGGTATACATATCACCATTGAGCTACCTTGTATCTCAGTAACGATAAACGGATATTCAATGTTTCTGTCTAAATAAGCATAATATCTGTATTCTACCTCATCATCGTCCAATGGCGTTGCTTCTTCCTTGAGGATGTATCTTTTCTTATCGACTGTTATTCCACTATAAGCCACAATAGGATAATGGGCTGTAACAGCATAGTTAGAGCCGCCACTGATGATTGTTCCATAACGTGTTAGAGTACCAGCAGACTCTGAGCCTCCGTCTACACTTTCAATCTTCATAGGGACTTCCTCTTCACCAATCAGAACTAGACAGTCATTTCCTTCTTTCTTACCGTTTATATAGTCTATTGAATATTCATTGTCATTTATTATGACCTTATCGCAAAGGTTTGCCTCAACCTTGTATTTCTTACCATTAAACAATACAAACTCAGTATCATCAGCATTAAAGCCATAATCGTTGACATGGGTGACATACTGTATGTTTGGCTCATGAGAACCGTCAACAAGTCTTATTCTATCACCAATAGAAATATTTGATGTATCACCATTAAGATAAATGGCAATCTCATTGCCAAAATTAGCATTGATGACTTCATGTTCCACTTTGAAAATGTCACCTTCAATTATAACACACGCTGAATTTACAGCTAGTGTGTCAAAACTGTCTCCAGATATTTGTATCTCATCTGTAAAGAAACCTTCTTCGTTCAGATAATACACTGGATAATCATTCGTTATATAATACTCCTTGTCAATTTTATTTGTATATGTACCTAATACGTAATTAGGTATGTTGCACACAAACCATCCATCCTCCAATCTGATAGGAAGATAATAGTCCTTATATTTCACATAGTAGAAACGCTTGCAGAAACTTATATTGTCAAATTTCTCGTTAATCTCTTCTTCCTTGGTCAACTTTATTTTCGTCACATCTATGTATTCAGTAGTTGAAGAAAACGGATGAAACTCAATACTATCACACGAGGTTATAGCTGAATAATCTAAACAAGCACCATCCTCAAAGTATTTAAGGCCACCAAAGCTCTCATCGTCCATTTGGACTTCTCTGTCAAAGTAATAGTCGTATCCGTCAATAGACACCATACCATCCTCAATCCAAACGATTGTGTCCAAGAAGGCAACCTTATCCTCTTCCACATCTTCATCTTCATCATCACCGTCTTGCTCCTTAAGAAGGGTAATCGTACCCTCAGAAGGTATACCATCCTCTTGTTCAATAAGCCAATTGTCAATGGTGAAACCGCTTTCTGTCTCATAATAGTATTTTCCGTTCAAGAAGAGATAGCTGTATTCTATCACGTTACCACTACTCTCAACTGAATAATCTACTATGGTACCAGTTCCAATAGGATACTCCTTGTTCTTTATGACAACATATCCTTGTCTTGTGACGTTTTTGGTCTCAAGTGCTGCTGAAGAGTTCCTGTTATTAACTATGGTATTTGATAGAGGTAATCTGTTGAATTTTTCCAAATGATAATCTTGTGATGTTACCCCACTAACAAAAGAAAGGTCTGGGGCAAGGTATTTCTCACTCCAAACCAACTTCTCTTGTTGTATGTTATCGTCTGTAAGTTTAATATTATACTTTAACATTCTATATTCTTATCTTTAACATAATTATCATTCTCAGCCTCAATTTCCTTACCCAATAAGTCATCGCTGCGTAAACCATACAATTCGAATGGGTCTTGTCTTCTCACAAATAGGTCAACTCTTCTGTTGACATAGAAAGCACCATTTGTAAATGGATATTCCTCAACTGAATCATCACTTGTATTGAATCCGTTGTTTAGGATGTCACGCCAGATGACTCTACAACTTCCATCCCTTAACACTTGTGCATAAGATGGTATGTTTAGATTATCCATCTTAAATAACCTGAAGGTTTCTAGCTTATCATCTGAACTGAACATTTCATCTAAATCAGCCTCCTCACCTTCCTCAGTGTATATCTTGCAAGTGAATGTCCTATAGGTGTCTTTCTCGCCCCTTACTGTTATACAGTCATAGTATTTGTTGTTTACCTTGTCAAATAGCATGGCCTTATCACCGACAGTAAGGAAGTGATTCTCCAAACAATTGATTCTGTAAGTGTTGGTCTCACCCTCAACTTTGATAAATGACCTCATTGTCAAGAAATCAGGAAAAGTTGTCTGAACCTTATCAAAGGTCTTTATAGGAATCTCATAATGAGGAATGTAATAATATCCCTCATATTTCTGGTTCGCATTATCTATCGTTAAAGAAGATATTTCAAAGGTTCCAGCTGCATCATAGTCGTCAAGAGCTATCTCATCATAGGCAAACTTGTCATAATAATCAGTTGACTTGGCTTGAGCACTTTCCCTTTGTGCGGTATTAAATCTATGCATGATTGGCTGTATTGACCTCTCTATAGCGTTATAATTGTCATAATAAGATAAATCGCCATAATAATGCTTATCGAGGTTAAACCAAACCTCATAGTCATCTATGAAATATAAATCATTTACGTATTCTCTATCCTTATTAATACCTACCTCTCCGTCTTCATCATATCCTACCTTATAGCCAAAACCATATCTGTCATTAGGATTAGCTGATATTTTAAATATTGACTGTATATTAGTATCAGATGTTGATTGCTCACTAGTCTCAATACCACATGTAACCTTACCAAAACAATGAGAATACTCAACAGTATCTGCTGTTATCTGGGTAACATCAAAACCATTATCAACACTATCATATCCATACCATTCCTTATAACCCATATTATTCTTCACGATTGTAAGGTATATTGAAGATAACGGTCTTCCCAAATTATCCTTGAGGTTTGCAATATTAATATCATCAGTGAATACAACCTCTCCTACCTCATCAGTATAGATGTTCTTTGCAAATGCAAGTCTTGAGACATGATTCTCAAAATCATATTCTTTATTCTGGTATATGTCTATCAATTCAGCATTATCCTTGTAAATCTGATATTCATTTGAAGTATCGGCACTTGCATTCTTAAAGTTAGGTATCTTTGAGAATATTCTTACATAGTATTTACACTCAATGTCATTTACAACCTTCTTATATGATAGGTGCTGTGCTCTGTCATCAAGATTGACATAATATCCGTAATGGGTATTCACTATGTAATATGTGTCATTACGCTCTCCGTCTTCAACTGTATAACAAGTCTTTCTGTCATGGGTTAATGTATAATTAGTTTCAGAAACTTGACCAGTTTCAGTAAAGGAAGAAACTGTGAATTCACCTCTTTGGAATTCCCCCTTTGTTATTTCAACCCACTCTCTGCTTATCTGCGCATCTCCATTGAATACTGTGAATATGTAGTCATTAACAACTTCTGCAACTTTAGCATTATCCAATACCTTATGGCTAACAGTTTGCGGAGTCTCAGACTGTTTAGGTATAAACGTACCGTTAGGATAATCAGCCTTTAAAATTTCTAGCTTGGTATTTGCATCAGCTTCATTTTCATAGTCTTCTGATACCTTAAACTCATCCTCCCCTACTTTCTCAACAACCCAATACAGAATTGTTTTATACGTATTATAAATGTTTACATAATCTCCCTTATCCAAGCCATGCTTTGTGATACCATAGATTACAAGCTGTGTAGTACCATTATCGCTTCTAGTATTCTCGTCAAAGTAAATGGCCTTCAAACCGTTAGTTGACTCCTCTATTATATCCTCAAACCCATGAGTCGTAGACGAACTTGGATATGTAAGACAATAGTTCCAATTCTTCTCTATTCTGTTTCTGAAATGATTGAACTTAGGGACAAATGAATACAATGACCTATCTGGGTACATATCCACAAAATCGCCACCATTCTTATACATAATAGGTCTCTCAATGTGAAGCTCTGTTTCTTTAATGCTTGCAGTCATCACATTCGGCCTTATTGAATGGTCAATTGAGAACACCTCATAAGTCTTAATCTTAGGCTTGTTGTCGAAACCAATCCACCCATTAAAAGTGTCTAGAAGCCTCTTCTGTACACATTCCTCAAAGGTGTAAATATCATCAAACTTATAAAGGTGCATGGTAATGAACTTCATGTCATTAGGCACTCCAGCTTCCTTTGGATAAATTATCTTCTCCACAACTTTATCGCCATTTATGTCCCTCATAAGGTCTGCAATAGTGTTGAAAGCATTGTAAGGAGGTGCTTCCTCAGACTCATCAGAACCATCATCAGGATTAAATCCGTCTGGCATCTTACAAACACATTTAAATGTCTTGCTTCTGATTAAATGATTGTTCATTATATCCAAGCCACAGTGATACACATAGCCACAGTTTGATAATTGCATATCTCTTATGGCGTTGGTTGGGTGAAATGTGCCAGAAGGTGTTGAAGTACCGTTACTAGTGTGAGCCGTATACTCAATTGCATCAGATAAAGTATCAGTCACTTCAAGAGGGTCTATACGTATATCAGCATCAAATTTTTGATAGTTCAAGGTATTACCACTCCAAAATTTTACACCTCTTTTCTTGTATCTGATTTTATTCTCGTCATCGCCATAGTCAACATCACTATCCCTTCCACTAGCACCTTCAATCACACCGTAATTGATAAAGCTAACACTTGGGCTACCTTCATCTTTCACAATCTCACTAACCCTATTAAACAGCACATTGGAACAAATAGGGTTCACTTGACAAGTCAACCTTATAATGTTACAAGCATTCCTTTCCTCTCTGTATTGTTCGAACTCACTTATAACATCAGCCACGTCATTAGTGGGTAAGAGTTTCCTCTTACCCCTTAATTCAACGTTCAAACCTTCGTTTTTGTTGACAGATTTCTTACTGTCGAACCCTTCTAAAAATATTTTTGTTTCCATTTATTATACTATACTAACTGTAGTTTTGAGTTTATCACCTGGTTGGTCAAAACGATTATTATCTGTATCATAACCACCTTCTTGGCCTGTACAATTTAATTTAAATGAAAGTTTATATACAAATCCGTTTGTATTCATTAACAAATCAACATGGGTATTACCATTCCAATTATTATCGAAGAATATTCCATCGCCAACATTTAAACTTGCTTTAATTGTTATTGTCTTGGCATTAGTATCTGCCGTAACTTCTGGTGATACTGTAATATTTGGTCTTGTTCCATCGCTAAATATTAAGGAAGCACCCATCATATTGTCGATATTAGCAAATGCTTGGTTAAGTATTTTGAGTGGATTTGTTTGACCGTTCTCGCATTTGACCACAAATGTAATGACTTGGTAGAATGACTGAAAATCTGTACTAGCATCTTGTAGCTCTCCACTTGCGTTACCTTCTACTGGATAATGATGAGCCTCACCACCTTCTTCATCAGGAATTGTAATTTCTTGTTGCCCACCATTAACATTAACGCTACCAGTAGTTTTAGCCTTATTTTCTGTAACTGAGACGTATGTGTTAGCAGTATCAATCTTTAATTCAACATCCCTAGCATCAAATACATTGGAGAACTCGATACTTCTAATGTGGTTTGTACGATATGTATCATTCCCATAATAATCGAATGAATTTAAAATACCAAATACTTTAATACCAGCTAAATTAATAGATTTTACAAACATAGTGATTCTAGTAATCTGATTATCACTAAGTTTCAGTCTACCTAATTTACTTGTATCATAAATAAAATATCTATATTCTCTACCTTCTTCGGTGTTTGCTGAATAATAAAAATCACCTCTTTCACTACTATTGTCTACAAAAACATTACCGCCAGCTAGGACACGATGAGTAAAGAGATAGAATTCCATCATGGTAGCGTTATCGATTCTAGTATCCAAAGAATCATTACCAAACAAATTGTCCTTGACTTTCTGTGATGCTGTCTTAATGTATGTTATTGCATCTGTTTTATAAGTGCCGTTATCATTAAACTGGCTCTCATCTAATATCTTAATTAATTTTGGACACCTATTAAAAGCCACTCCATCATTTTTCATAAGAGGCATTGCAAACTTGAAATATAAACTTCCAACTGAGCCTGAGAAGACTCTATATTCGCCATCACTTCCACCTGGAACAAATGTAATATTAGCATAATCTTCACTTGCATCTTCAGGTGTAATTATCTCAATATTGTTTTGGAAATACAAGTTAAACTTAACGGCATCGCTACTACCAATGGTTTTAGCTGTAATAAATTCCTCATCAATGGCTGGTGTCATTTTATACGAACAAGATGTTAGCCTTAAATTAAGCATGTTCTCTCCGTCAATATTACCAATATCAATCAACCTCTTGGTAGGATAATTTTTAGTGGCACCAGACACCTTAAAGTCACCATTATAAACAGTATCTTCATCCTTATGGTTGAATAGGTAGTACTCTTCATCCTTGGTAAACATCCAACTTTGGTAGTTTTCTTTAGGATTTTCTAACCCATCATTCTTTTCCTTCCAATAATTGAAAAGCTTACCCTTGTTAAACGTTGACCAGAAACGCTGTCTAACATCAAGACCATTCACTGTAGCACTGTACAATCTTTTAATATAAGATTTGTTAGCGTTTGGTACAGTGACTAATGCCTCTAACGCAGACTCATCTTCAATTGTTGGGTTTGCTTGTGAAGCAGCATCTACTGCTTCAGCCATAGTGCTATACGTTACATTATTGTATATGTAAGTATCTTCCTCTCTCCAAATAACGTTATTAGGGTCAACATCATTGTAAATAGTAATTGCATTATTATGTTCATCATTTACATTATATGAATATTCCAAACGTTTATTTGGAGTGCCATCCGTATTACCTGAAATTACCCTATATTCATCATCATAAGACATTTCAACGCCATTATATGTTAAACCACTTATTCTGATGTTATTTAACGGCTTATTTAAACGATTTTCTCTATTTTGTCTCTCTTGTTCAGACTCCCCAGTCTGAGCTGCTGCAACATGTAATTTTAACTTATATGGCGTAGGAGTCCATACAATCAAATTATAGTCTAACTTCCTATCAACAAACTCTGCCCTTAAATGTGGTTGAGTATTTGTGTCACAAGGCCCAGCAATCGATGCGCTAGTATGAGCATTTTTTAAAACTCCATTATTAAATGTATTACCATTATATGCATATTCCACATCATCAGTTAATGGCTTCCAAAAATTAGGATGCAAGTTAACTGCCGCACGAGAAGGTATCTGCACGGTTGTAATAGAACACTTACCAGTCAGTGAGCTAGTGTATCTACCATTGTTTGTAAATGCTGCAAAATAGTTTCCAACATAATTCGTAGTTGGTGCTAAGAACACACCATTAAAACCTGGACTGCTAGCAACTGTTTGTCCACCAGCTCTATCATCATTCCTATTCCAACGATAGTTTTCTCCTACAATGTTAGGAGTTGACTTAATGTTAGCTGCATAACGCTTGTCTGAATATTTCCAAACCTTACCAAGATTAGAAGCTGTATAATCTGGGCATAATACCCTATAAAGAGTAGGATGAACGCCACCCTTTGCCTCATACATGAATTCAGAACGGTTAGAAGTAGATATATACGCAGTATTGGACAAATTAAACATTGTCCTAAACTTATATGTAATTATCTTCTTTCTATCTTCAACAGAATTAATATCGTGATACTTTACATATTTTGACCATACCAAATCATTAACGTCTGTTGTTGTAAAGGCAGAGAATTTATATCCTTCTTCTCTATGCGTGTTAAACCAACCAATAAAATGCGTATCTGTAGGGTCTGTTACGCCTGTTGAACAATAGAAATGGCTAGTATTTGCAACTGATGAATCTTTGTCATCACTCACAGTTCCTATCATAAATCTAACTGGCATTCCATTCAATGTTGTATCAAAATCCTCTCCATTAGCAATGGCAATAGGTTGAATTTCTTTACTCTCCTCTATTAATGCACCATCACATTTTAATGTAATACTCATATTATATGTGTATGGACGATATACCCTAAATTCAAAATATTTAAGAGGTTCTTCCCAATGGAAGTCTTCTACATCACTTTCTTGAATATTACACATGCAGTCCTTAACAACATATTCATCGGTATCTGAAATCAATTCAAACACAACTTCTACTTGGTGTGAACCAAACAATTGTATACCAGATTGCGTTATTGCAGTACCACTAGCATTGATTACGTATTTGCTTGGAGTTGATGTCGCTAGTTCGGCTTTAGTAAGACCAAACTCATATCCATCAATATAGAAATTAGTTATCCTTATAACACCGTAGAACTGATTATATGCATTACATATATAGCTGATTGGTGTTACAGTATCATTATAGTATTTAGTACCTAGGTTGATGCTTTCGTACTTAAATGACATAGTTGGAGGCGTAAGCTTTATCTCTTCAGATAATGTCCTACCATTAACGTCAGTTATAGCCAATATGTATGTGCCGTTTTCCAAAACAGCATATGTCAATGGGTCAGCAGGTGGCTCAGTTGGGCAAGTTACGTACTCTCCGTCTTCATCAACACAAAGTGCCTCCTTATTTCCCTCTTGATACCTAATTTCTCCATTATTGTTAACAACAACTTTTCCGTCTTGCATTTTACCGCCTATAACGAATTCTGTGGTTTCCATTTCGGTTTCAGAAATAACAATTCCTCCGAAAGAATCATATAAGGTGTATGTGAACGGAGTCTGAATATCATCTGTCTTGAAATGGATATAAGCATATGAATCAGTTACTTTGTAATAGATACTTGTGCAAAGTGCTTTTCCTCTACTATCAATGCTGTAACTAAATGGTTCTTTGCTATCTCTATAACAATTGGCATAGAACATTTTATTGAACTTGTCAATTGCAGTACTACCCTTATTTATGCCGAAATAGAAATAGAATGAGTTGTTATATAATGGCATTGAATAATAGCCACTATCAAGATAATGGTGATAAAAATGCCTAATCCTATTTTTCTCTCCCTTTTCTGTAGGGTTTGCGTCTGCGCCCAATCTGAATGTAAGATATGATTGGTCAGCCTCGTCAAACATGTGCTGTCCAAAAGCAGCATTGAAATATCTCTCCATTAATTTTTGCTGTCTTCCATCAAAATCAACTGGATAGATATATCTGAACTTTGGAATAAGATAACCAGTATGCTCATCCTCAACTTGGGTTGTATATCCACTGATTGAATCTTGATATGGCTGTGGCACGAATCCAATATGATTCATTGTTGCAAACATAGCACGGTTTTCCATATCATCAAGTTCCAACTTGCTGATAAATCCATCTGGCTTTATCTTTCCATACTGAACATTATTCACGCCATTAACCGTATAAGACATGTTATAGTTCATGTCAACATTTACACCAAGTTCGCTCAATCTTTCAGCGTTGAAACATGACTTAGCCTTTGTCTTAACTTCAGTGCAAGCAAGTTCCATGAAAAGACCCCAAGAATATCCTGGTTCGTCATCATTATTACCGTCATGACGCCAGTTCATACCAGTGGTAATGGTTCTACCGCTATCTTCCTCAGTGTGTATCTCATTATCTGAATTTTTTTCTTCGTCCTCACTAAACTCTGATTCAGCTTGTGGGGTCATCTTATCGACTTCTTGGATTGTAGCAATCTGAGGTATATTCGCAGTTGTTGGTGGTAATACCTTAAAGAATTGAGGTATACCATACAAATTATCCTCATTTAAGTTACCAAGCAAGATAATATCAGTTGCATACAATCTTATAGCATAGAATGGGTCTGTTCTGTCTACTATTAATTTCTCCTCATTCCTATTATCCCTTGTCGGCTGAGTTGCAACATAGTAATAAGCTGTCAACCCATCTTTATTCTTGACACCCTTTATAAGACCGTTTGCATAGCTTACACGGTCAGCTTTCTTTCTGTGCCAATCAGTATCCTCTGGGATTTGTTCATCACCATCTTCAATAAACAAACTATTGTCACTATAATTCACATTACAAGTAACGTATGTTCTAAGTCTCTTATAAGGCTCATTACAATCACAATACTGATTCTTTGCATCGCTTAAAGTAAACAAACCAAATAGGAAAGTCTTCTTCTTCCTCTTTCTCCAATACCAAAGAGGCATATAAAGACAACCGTTAATCCAATCTTGTTGTAAATCTAGCTTAATGATTTTGAAATCCTCTGCAAGCTTCTCTACAACCAAATCCTTTAACTTGTCTGTATCAGAACTTATTTCTGCGCCATCTGGATTGTCAATAGCGTCTTGTCCTGTTCCACAACCACAGCCAGGAACGAAAATCGTATCCTCTGACAAGCCTTCTCCAAGCTGTATGCACCCAATATAGAATTTCTCCATAAATCCAAATGGACAAATATCGTCAATACCAAAAGGCATAGGTATACATGCTTCAGCAATTGCTTCTATGACTGAATTGATACCGCAAATGATAATGTTATTAATAAGACTAACAACAAATGTGATTATGTCAAAAATAATACACACTATTACATACAAGAAAGGTAAGTCAACACGAAGTTTATTGAAAGGTATTGGATTCTTGTCTTCTGCCAAGTTAGCACCCTTCAATGAACCATAGTTTTTAGAGAATGGCCTACGTGCTATCTGCACCTTTGGTATATAGTTCTTAACACTGTAAACATTGTTCCAATAAAGGTCACGGAAACAGCTTTGAGGCGTATTAGAACCGAAAATATACATATTCTCGATTTCTTGTCCTTTACTCTCAATAACTGGCTGTACGCCATCCAATCCCTTTTCTCTTTTCTGAACGCCATCTTCAATCACTATAATATCCTTGTCATCTTCAGGACTCTTGATACCTTCTTTTTCACTGAAAATTGGATTCATTGGGACAAGATACTTCGCAGTATGGTGAGAGAAACCCTCATCACCAGTGTCATGCTTGCTGATTCTGAATCTTACTTGTGTTCTAGTTGGAATACCCTTGTTTGGATTATCTGTAGGTATGATGTTACCATACTCGTCAGTACCTATGAAATCGAGGTTCATTGGAATCTGATAGCACCATACGCCATCGCTGTCAATAAGCTGATTTCCTTGAATCTGATACTCCTCGACCAATCCATCTTGGGTCTTACGAATCATTTCGATTGTACCTTCACCAGCAATCAATTGGTCATTCATACCATTATTAACATCCACTGCGCACTTGTGACCGATTGCATTACCGTCATTGTCAGATATAATAGAACCCATGAACACACAAGTAGGCTCGAACTTATACTGAATCTGTACATCACAACGAGTTATTGCGGCAATGCCATTATCGGCATCACCCCAAAATGGATATACGAATACGCTCTTATTCTGAGAGAATAGCTGTGCTAGACCATCCAAATTAGTGCTCTGCTTGAACTGATTTGGATTGTCGAACATTGATAGGTTATAACCTTTATATTCAAAGTCACGAGGTTTCTGTGACAATATGCCGATGTCTGATAGGTCAATATCAACATGTACTTGTTGATTACCACTTGGTACACCGAATATCATATAGTCACCTGCGTTATTGGTTACAGTTGTGTATTTCCAATATTTCTCATAAATCTCAACTTGTATGTCATTATCAAGTAAAAGCCTCTTGTTAGGGAATGTGCCAACGATTCTGTAACAATCATCATTACTATAATCTGGCAACAAGTTATATCTTCTTCCTTCACTATCCCTACTAGTTATCTCACTATACGGATATATATTCTCTATGTCTACTGGGTCATTGGCATCCCTCTCAATGAACACAGAGATTTTTGCATTTGGAATACCAAACGCATCATTAGCAAGAACCCTTCCAATTATAACGCCATAATTGGAAGAGTGCAATTTGTAAGCATCTTTCTGCCCTAGCTTCATTGTCAACACCTCAAGAAAATCGTAATCTTGCTGCATGTTGACGTTCAAGACAGTATCGCTTGCAATATTTGTGTGTATTCTATAGTTTCTATCCATTTCTTACTTTTCTAGGGTGTATTAAAAACTTTGGTAATTTAATCATTTTATTCTTCATGAAAAATGCTTTAAATATTCCTACGACAACGATAATTGGTACGATTACAAGAGACATTAATATAGAAAGTATAAATAGTGTATATTTTAAACCCACTCTTTTGGCTTTCATAGCGAATGTCTCTTTTTGCTCAACTTCATATTTTTCTCCAAGTTTTTTTACAGTTTTACATCCGCATCCCATAACATTATATATTTAATTTTATCTTAACTTAACTCTCATCTGAATATCGATAGAAGGCTGTTTTATCTCATACATTGAATTGTAGTCTGCGTATAAAACACGGTCTACCGCATCTAGGTCAATTTCCTCAACTTGCGCTGTAGAATCCTTCAAGACAAAAGCCATATCCTCAACGATGTCACATGCTCCAGCACTAGACTTAGCTGGCAATGGGCACTTATCTGGTGAATATCCACCATACCAAATCTTATACGCCTTTAATGAAATAAGGCTTAAAACGCCATCTTCCAATGTGATTTCCTTTTCCAAGTCACCCACAAAGATGTCCTCGCCCATGTCGCGCCTATTAACGTCAAAATAATTCTTAACCTTATTGATTACATTTGATACCACATCGGCAGCGTTATAGTTCTTGTCAATGAACACATCAATCGTCAAACCGATATTGTATATTCTGCCACTCTTAATCTCTATGTAATCATTAATCTGCTTATAATGAGACATATACTCGATTACATTCTCAACCAATGTTTGTGGCAATGCAGAATCAAGCTGTCCTTCAGAATTAAGGCCAAGGAAATCCATTTCAATCTTATTGTTGGTTTCCAATACGCAATTTCTGAATGGAGCACCGTACTTAGGTGGCATTTGCATCAATTTAACCTTATAGTCCTTCACTGTCACTGCACGGTTCTGTGCGGCAGTGTTGTATTTCATAAGATACTTAATCTCTTCGGTAGAAGGCTCATCCTTACCTGCAACGGCTGTAGATGAATTTGTAACCTTAAATGAGCCAATCACATTACCTCTTGTAAGTCCATCGGTATTCTCGATGTTTCCACCCCAATCAATGTTTGCAAGGGTGATTTTATTGATAGCACCAGGTCCAAGGTTTGTTGAAGTACCACCTCCAACACGGTATAATACATACATTGTCCAACCTTCCTTTGGAAGAATACCCAACATATCATTGTTAATCATTTTTGAGGCGATATAATCACCATATGTTGTTTGAGAGCTTGGAAGCTGCTCATAGGTATTTCCAGCTCCGAAGATAATCTTCATATAACCATTATCTGTGAATTCTGTAATGAATTTTTGAGTCAATGGTTTCCATTTACCAACGTAATATCTTGTTGTCCTTGTTGAAGCTGATACTATACCATTATTAGTATCACCAGTACTACTATCTGTTGAACTACCTCCTTCGGTATAGTCCTCATACTTATGAGGGTTATAGATGTCTTGGATTACATATTGGTCAATATTGGCATCACTACCGAATCTCCATTGGTCTGCAAGTGAATCACACTCGAAGAATCTATAGGTCATGACAGCATCCTTAGATAGCCTATATTCCTCTGCATCAATGAAATACTCATAAATGCTAGGTGCTGTAGAGTAATCTGAGGTTTCCTTGAAGATTATTGATTCAATTTCCATTACATTCTCTTCTGGAAGTACAATCTCCATAAATGGCTTCAAATCTGCTGAATTGATAACCTTACGATATACCTTACTGTTACCATTGATAACAACGGTAGACTTGGTTATGGTGTAGCCAGTAATCTTACCATTCCCATCCCTAGCTGGAACAATCTTTCTATTAGAATATCCGTCACTATTGAACTGTTCACCAAAGTTAACATCCTCAGTAAGTTGATAGTTGTAATTACCTGCTGAAACAATACTAGTTTGCTGTAATATTGGGGCATAATTCCAATCTGGCAAACCAATATTTGCATTCTCACCACCAGTGTTTGGCGGCAAGACGCAACTTATCTCAACCTCGCAGAGTGATGATTTACGTCCAGGTATCTTTAAACCATTGGTTCTAGCCATATTAAGAACGGTGCTCTTAAGATTAGCACTGTCTATGTTGGTTTCTTGATACATTCTATCAGTATGATAGGAAAGGTCATCACCAACTGCTGAAACAAGGTCGATAAACCATGCTCCAACACTTGAATCATTAAAATCATCCGCTAACTCTGGATAATACTTATTACTAAATTTAATTAACTCATCCTTAATTGATGAGAAGTCCCTTGAGAGATAATTAATCTTTTTTTCCATCTTTATATCTGTACTACTACGCTGTCATTAGTAACCTTATTGCCCTCGATAACGCTATAATCCAATCTAACGTATATCTCATGCTCATCTTGTTCGTTTTTAACCACTTGTATGTCATTAAGCTTGATATTGGTTGCCCACCTATTGACGGATTCAGACACTTCAGTCTTTACAGCTTCCCAGCTTGTTCCATCGCTCTGCTCGAATATATACTTAATCAAATCCGTTCCAAACTCTGGATTTCTTAGTCTTTGTCCCTTCGGTGTGAACACAATATGCATTAATTGACTTCTAACCTTCTCAGCAGTGTTGTTATTGGCATCTACAAAGAAATGTTGAAAGTCATCCCTACGAAATGGATATTTTATACCGAAATATTGCTTCTTAGCCATGTTATTTTTATTTGTTAATAAGTATATAAAAAATAGCTTTTTTATTAAAAATATAAACAAAAAAAAGCAAGAGTAACTCGTACTCTCGCTCTTACAAAAACTAAATTAAACAAATGACCACTAATTTAAAATTGTGTCGATATTTTCCTTTATGAAATTGGTGAAATACGTCTTGTGCTTATAGTATGTCTTAGCAAGACTGCGTTTCTGCTTAAGTGTTAATGTCTTATAAGCCTTCCATTTCTCGCATTTACCAAGGCAATAATCCCATTCGTCTTGATACCTATAAGCCTCTAACTCAAATGGCATGAACTTATATGGAGCATATAAATTCACAAATATAAGTGGGAAATTACATATCCATTGCCAAATGTACTTCATGTAATAAATAAACCAAGAGTCCTTTGTACTCTCAGCTTGCCTTACGTGTATTGTCTCATGACTCTCAAGCTGACTGTCAATCTTATCACTCTCGTTGATTTTATCTGCTCTCGCCCTTGACGAACAATAAACAACCCCACATAACGTTATTGCTTCAAAATTAGGCAATAAAAACCAAGCCTTTTTGCCTGATACTGATTTGATTTTACTAGGTTTCATAGTTATAACATTTACTATAAATATCAAGAGGATTTGGTTTTCTTCCAAAATAGATTGGTAATATCTTCAAATTTTATTTCTTTTACGTCACCAATTTTATTATGAGTTAACTTAAATAATTTTTGATTCGTAGTTTCCTTATCCAAGCTACCAAACTCCTCGTCATAATGTCCTAATTTGATATAATCAAACCAATCAAAATTGATATTCTTGTAATATTCATCCATTCCACTGTACCAACCAACTTTGAGTTTCTTTATTTCGTGTACGTATTCAGCTAGCACTCCTACCGTCTCTGGGGCTGCATCACCGCCCATAAAGCATACACAAGTCACTCCATCGTGTTTCTCAAGCAACGTATCAAGTTCCTCTATTGTCAGTTCTGTGCCGACATCTTCCCAAAGGAACTTTGAATGGCATCCTTTACAGTGACAAGGACAATTTGTTATATTAATCGCCAACGTAATCTCATTAGGTATTTCCTCGAATACCACCATCGCATTATAATACTTCATCATCTTTAATATAAAGCCCACACTCGCATTTATTTTTCATTGTGTAATCAGTGCAAGGGCAATGCAAATCTTTGCCCTCATAGTCCTCAGAATCGTGTATACATGGACATAAACCATCATTCTTAACGCATCTTCTGAGAATTGCATTCACAACCTTGTCGTTTGGATTTAGAATCCAGCCTTCTTTCCTATATATGTTTATTTCTCCCATATTAATTGTCTTTAGATTAAAATTGGGTACTGTTTGAGTACCCAATCATTGTTATTTGTTATAATTTCTCATATGTTCTTCTATCTGTCTTGCTTCGTTGAAAGAGCTAACACGTTTCAGATAGCCGATTATTCTTGTAAGATAATCTACGTTATGGCTTCCACACTTAGGACAAACCTCAAGAGTGTCCTTGCTAATGAATCCGCAGTCATTACATACTGTATTCTTACAGTTGAATGTAAAGTAGCTACAGCCATATTCTGATGCAACTCTCAATAATTGTCTGTATTGCTCAAATGAAAGATGCTCATTGATATTTAAATGTGCTGCTTGTCCACCATCAAGATACTTTACATAATTATTGCCATGTAATTTCATCTTATCAAGGATTGACAGTTCTGTATCCTCTGGATTAAAGAAATAACTGCTGTACATTATGTGTTTTGGTGATACGTAGTAACCATCCTTCTTATCCCAATTATAGTTCTTATTGGAAAGGTTCTCACCTGGAACGAACTCTGTGTTATACATACAATCTCTTGTTCTATCCTTCTTATTGGAGATATTGATAGTCTCAAGAATCATATTTACAAATTCCTCGTAGTTTTCGTTAAGGTTTGCATCAATTGATAAGAACTCTGCTGCATCAGTTAATCCGTTAACACCAATGGTAAGATATTGTTTACGCATGTTGATGAATCCAGCCCTATAAATGTCAAGCATATTTGCGTTAAGGAAGTCCTTAATAATCTCATTAAATGCTCTTTGGTACTTGTGTACTCTCTCAGTCATTTCAGTGACACCATTAGCGATATACTCATAAAGTGCTTTCTTATCTTTCACCTTATTAATATCTACTTGCGCACCATCTTCAAGTTTATTTCCTTCAACCTTTTCGAAATACTCTCTTGTGGCATTCTGAATAACACGGTTAAGGTTAATGGTCATTACGGACTTTGAGCCAGTTGCTACAGATGCAGTACCCATAGAGAATTGGTGTGTCGTATGGTTGTGCTCGTCATCTTCCTCTCCATCCTTCAATGAGTTTCTAAGTCTGCAACAAGAACTCAAAGAGTCTGGTGAATCGCTCAAATAACAGAAGAATGAATGACCTTCTGCCCACATTTCTGCTGTAAAGTCAGCATATTCTTTGTCTACTATGTCATGTCCATCGGTAAGCATTGCCATTGTCTCAACTGGGAAAGTCAATACATACTTTGTTCTTTCCTCGTTGAACCACTTCATAAACTTCTTCTGCAACCAAGATAATGTTTCCCACTTTGGTGCAGTTCCGTCAGGGAACTTGAATTCCCCAAAAACGCCATCAAAATAATTCTTGTCAAAATATCCTACATTCCAAAATACAGTTTGATAGCCTCTGTTACCAGCTGGCATATTCATCGAATGTACTACTTGTTGGAATGCGTTCTCTATGACCTCTTCAAGGGTTCTACCCTTTTTGTTAAGCTCGACTTGTTTATCAAGTATATTAAGGTAGTCATCGCCATAGTCCTTTCTGATGAAATAGTCCATATACATCAAGAACTCTGGGGTAGCTACTGCTCCCATGAATTGTGATGATACTGAATAAACTAAGTTGATGAACTCTCCGCAATACGATTTGAGGTCTGTCGGTGCTTTGGATTGCCCTCCAATCTTCCTTAAACCATCAATAAGGAATGGATACATGGTAATTGCAACGCAATATGGGTATCCAGGTGTTCCACTCTCATCGTGCTTGTACAGAACATGGCTTTCGAGGTCTTTTAGATATTGGTCAGCTAGTTTCTTAGAGTACAATGCCTTAATCTTATTATGCATGATGTACCTATTCTGCTGAATGTTCTTTCCCTTATGTAACTCTTGTCCTAATGTTACAACGTTTTTATTCTCCACGTTGGCATTGGAGTCATACTTGGAACCTGTAGAAGCGTTAGACGCATTGATGTAGTCTCTAATAAAGTCACTGTCTTTTTTAAGGGTTTTGTTCTTTCCTTCTTTCTCCTCTGACTTGGTGATGTATGCCCTAGCCACCTTTTTATTAACTGACATGAGGGCTTCCTCAACTTGTCTTCGAATCTCGCTAGAAGAAATCTTGTCATAAATGAATAAGTTCCTAATCAAGGACTCAATCAATCCATCAGGACACGTCTCATTTACAGAGGTATACGCTTCGCAAATTCCGTGTTTTACCTTCGCAGGATTATATTCCTCAAAGGTACTGTCGCTCTTTCTTACTTCCATTAAAGCAAAACTTTATTTAATTCATTATTTTTAATTTTTTATATTCGGTCAACCTTAAAATTTTAACATCTGATGTAAGAATAAATATGACGTAAAAGAGTAAAAATTTAACCCAAAATAAAAAAATTGGTCATCAAATTCATAAGCATCTGATAACCAATTAATACGAAAATAAAAATATTTTTTTCTAGTTTTTTGGCCTCAAAATTCCTTCTTTCGAATATTTAACTAGCTTTTTTGCTTATGCCCTTCATTATCTCTTTTTGCAGTTCAAATGTGGCTTCTTTCTTCTTTTTATCGGCTTCAAACAAGCTATCCATTTCATCCACGTTATCAGTGCTTATCCTACAAGTACCGTTATTGAACTCAACGTTGTTAAAGACCTTACCACTTTTACCTGCTCTGTTCTTAAGAATTGCGATGGTTGCTTTATTATTTGCAATATCATCAACAGTTCTAGCGATTGACATAATTACGTGAGCAATCTGAGCTTTCTTGACAGAACCACCAATCTTATCCATTGTAACCAACTCAAGGTTGATTGAATCCTTTGTACCTTGTGATGGTATCCAAATGGCCATATCAAGTTCACCAGCCATAGCCTCGAACTTTCTCATGGTCTTACCCTCTTGTGAGTATTCATTTGATGATGCTCTATCAGTCTCATGTTCAAGGCACTCGAAATAGTCGATAATCGTTAAATCAGGTTTAAACCCACTATTGATAAGCTTCTTGATGAACCTCTCGATTTGTCTTGCAGTCTTCTCTCCACTTGGGAACTTGACAATTCTAAGGTTTTCTTGCAACTTATCTTTATATGGGAAGTTTTCAATCGTTTCCCTAACCTTATCAATATTCTCAGGCTTTGATAAGTCTTTTGCTTCAATGCCAGTTATGCGACCTAAATGTTTTCTCTGAATTTGCTTTATTCTATCCTCAAATACAATCTGTAATACCTTAAATCCACTACAAGCTGCATGTGATGCCATTGCAGTTGTCAACGATGTCTTACCAAACGAGGTAGGCCCAATTATCACGCCCAACTCTCCCTTGCCAAGGCCACCTTCAAGTGCCTCATCGATTTTGCCAATACCTGTTGGAATTGGTGTACGATAATCATCTGAAAGGGTTTCCTCTATGTGGTTGAATAGACATTCTCCAAAGTCATTGTGTATTCCTTGTGTCATTGCGTCATTAAGTAAACCAACACAAGCATCATACTTGTCAGTATCACCATTGCCAGCTATGCGGAGGATTTCATTCGCTGTCTTCACGATATTCTGCTGTCTAAAGAACTTCTCAGCCAAGTCCTTTATTCTATCCACACCGTCACTTGGGGTATTACGAATCTTTTCAATAATTGCGAGATATGTTTCAATCTCCTTATCAGAGTGTGAAATATCTCGCAATTCAATTTCCATCATTTCGTAAGATGGGGTATGCCCCTCTCTTTCGAAATAATTCTTCATAACACCAACAAATGTCTTGAGGTTTGGGTCAGTGAACATATTTTGGTCTAATATGCTGCTCAAATCCTCAAAGAAAGTGTGATTTTCCATGAACTCGTGAGTGAGTTTATACTGAAAGGCTTCACCAAGGAAGCCTAAATTGTTTTTATTAACTTGAGCCATTAAAAATCACTCTTTATTCCATTATTTTCTTAAAATAGATTTCTGAAATATTTCTTTGTCTTATCAGCTACAGAACGTTCCCAATCCTTTTCGTTCTTCTTATTAGCTAGATATAAGCTGTAAGAATATTTCTTTTGCTTTCCGTTCTCATCCTTGCCGTAATCATCGATTACAGTATACTTGCTGAGATACTTGCTGTTCTCCCTTGGGTCAAAGTAGCCCTTCTCCTTTATTTCCTCCTTTGATGGGGAACAAGCCTCACAAATCTTCTTTGTGATTTGCAGCAACACGTCTGGCTTATCAATTATCATGCTTCTCAGCACTTCTTGTTCAAATGTAAGCCTACCTTCATTCGCTTTAAAGAATGATTCCTTTTCGTATGAGTAAGTCTGTCCGTCCTTTGTTGTGACCTTCACATTCTTATTACTGAGGTCTACCTTATCCCTAATGAACTTAGGATATACAGAGCCATCCCATACCCTTGTGATTACATCGCGCTTGTTATCAGATATTACTATCTTAAATGTACAAGCCCAAGGTTCGATACGCTTTCCAACGAAATCCTCGAATGCATCTGGTTCGTTCGGATTGAAGTAATACCATGTGTAAACTCTACTCTTTGCCTTTAAGTCATCGTCAATAATCCCAACAATTTCATCAAGTTTCTCCTTGAATTCCAATGTGTTCATACTGTTTTCGATGAAGTTGAAGATTCTGAAGTTTCTTTTACAAATGATGTTGTCATTCACATAAACAGTAAATTCAAACCTCTCTTCTTTGTAATCTTTAATTTCTTTAGTTTCCATAATTTAAATTGTTAAAAGTTAAACATCTGTTTTTTCTCTCGTAATGCAAAGATATATTAAATTTTGTTAAAAACCAAATTATTTATTAACTTTTTTTTAAATTCCGCATACATCCTTGATTGTGACATACCTAGTTTCACCAAAGCTACTAGGTTCAAATTCACGCCCATTCTTCTCCTTATACATTATATCAAATACCTTATATCTACATTCATCATTGGCATTCAAACAAACATACGTATCATCTGAATGCTTCATTGCTAATTCAAAATCCTCTTTTTGCAAACCATTTACAAGCGTAGGGAAATAATATAGCAGCTTCTTGACTGCGTTATATGTCTTCAAATCCCTTTTATCTAACACTTCTCTTAAATAACCATCAAGCCATTGACAGTTATTATTTTCCATTCTTTTCTTTAAAGTTGCCATATCTTTTATGTTCTTGCATTATTATTCTTCCGAAAGGCTCTAGAATATCACCAAACTTCCTCTCATCTAGAATATCGTTAATCTTGTTTTCTGTAACTATCTCATATACATTCTTAATACTCCTATCAGTAATATCTATAGGTGCATAAGACTCTTCATCCATACTCTCCTTCGCCTCATCAGTCAATAATGGGACTGATAAATCTATGATTTTCTGATTAATCTCATAAAGCCTATCACCTTGACAGCCATCTGTGACCCCATTAAGGATGTTTTCAAGTGATTTGAGAGGTTTTTTCTTGGCTTGCTTCCTCTCTTCCAATAGTTCCTCTGAACGCCTCAGAATGAAGTCCAAATCGATTTTCTCAGTCTTGATTTGAGGGAATAACTTGATGAGTGTGTCATTTCCAACACCCTTTACACCTTTTATATTATCTGATACATCACCACATATAACCTTCTCCAATACAATGTTCTCTGGGATTATGTCCAATTTATCCACAGCATTCTCCTTCGTTATGAATTCCTTCAACCTTGGATTAAACACAATGACAGTATCGCTTATCAATTGGGTTAGGTCTTTATCAGATGAAACAATGACAATCTTCTCATTTTCCTTCTTTGTCTTGACATAATAGCTTATAATATCATCACCCTCAACATTCTCGAACTCATATTGCCTTATGCACAATTCATCAAGAATCTCTTGAACTATCTCCTTTTGCCTTGCAAAGCTTTCCTCTTCCTTTTCCTTGGCTTCGCTCTTCTCCCTAGAATACCTTAGAACATTCTTTACATAGCCATCTATATACTTGTCGTAATCGGTCTTATTTGGGTTGTGCGCTTCGTAGTTTTTGTCCCTATTAGCCTTATAATCCTTGTACAATTGCCATCTTAGAACTCCACTACCTTCGCCATCATATGCCGCAATACAATAGTCGAAATCCTTCCTCCTTAATACATCACCAATCAACCTTAAAGATGTGAGAATAATGCCATATTCTTTTCCATCATTGTTCATCTTATGGTCAACTGAAGCAATCTTCATAATATTATTCATGTCGAATATACACGAATAATAATACTTCTTGGTGTCTACGCCATTAGCTTCTGCCACCTTTTTCCTTATTGGCTGTTTCATATTCCACTACTTTTACTTGTAGGTTCTTAGCATTCATAATATCAATCATATGCTTAGTTCCTTTAGATTCTCCATCCCAAAAGGCAATAAGGGCATCAGCCACCTCTGCCATCTGTTCATTACGTCTATATCCAGCTTGTTTTCCTAGCTTTTTCCACTGTGCTGGATATATTTCCAAGTCAAACCCCTCATCTTGAGCATATTTCTCTCCTAACGTATCTGCTCCACGAGCATGACCACTCACAATGATTATGTTAGAGGTCTTTTTCTTCTCACGGAGATACTTATTGCACTGTTCTCTTAGGAGTTTATAATTGCTGAAACCACGTGAGCCAGCGATAATTACCTTAAAGTTATCCATTATTGAATCTTTTATTGCAAAGATATATAAAAAATGTTAAATTTCAAAATAAAAAAGTATTTATTATTAATTAATAATGTGTTATAATGAAATATATAATTACAGAAAATCAATATAAATATATTCTTAAAGAGAATGGTATCGGAGAAGAGGGTAGAAATCTCTCAGCCAAGCAAAAGAGCATCGTATACGATGCTGGCCAAGACCTAGCAAGAGACGTTTATGGCGATGACTTTGAAACAAGTGATGAAGATACTGCCGAAAGATACGACTTAAAAGGATATACAAAGGATGCCAACATCAAGGGTGGTCTTTTCTCAGTTGGTAATGCAAAGTTGAGTCCTGATACATTGATTATCAACTTTACATCTGCATTTGGCTGTCCATCTGCTGTACAGTGTCCTATCTCACAAGCTGCTTGCTATGCTGTGGCTGGTGAAAATCGTCTTGCAGACACAAGAAGTAAGAACGTAAAGGTTCACAAACTATTGGCTAGATGTTATGGTCAGAAAAAACTTGGTCGTTTCTTCCAAATAGCCGAATTATACATAAATCTTTTAGAAGACAGCGATAAGCCTATCAAGTGGATTCGTTTCAATGAGGCTGGTGACTTCCCTAATCAAGAAGTTCTAGACGCAGCAGCACAATTTGCAAGAGACGTAGAGGCAAAATATGGAGTTAAGTGTATGGCATACACAGCAAGAGGAGACCTTAACTTCTCTAATGCTTCACAAGCAATTGCCATAAACGCATCAACAAATAAGGTGTTGAATACTATTGACGCAAATTCTCCAAAACGTAATTTCTTCGGTGTAACAGGTACAACCTTCGATTACGATTATATTGCAGATGCAGAGGAAAATAAAGTCATAAAGAATCTAGAGAATAACCCAGATGCAGAGGAAGTATCTGACAATGTTCTAGACAAGCTTACGATTAACGGTACTCTTGATGGAGATATAACCACACCTATATTGCAATATGGTAAATGGGGACAAGGAGAAGAAGAACAAGGTTACTACTATGTTTGTCCATGTTCATTCTGGAAAGATAGAAAAGACCAAATCGAGATTCCTTATTGTAAGCAGTACCTAGACAAACCACCTTACACATTAAGAAGACTTTCTGCTAAATTCAAACCAACAATAGTTGTGAAGAATGGTAAGGAAAAGAAGAAAGACCATCCAATCGTAGCAGCTTTGAAAAAACAATTAAATACAGTCAAATCTCCTTGTGGCGTTGTTTGCGCAGTTTGTCATGACAGAAAGGGAGGTATTGATAAAGAAACTGGACAAAGAATAAAAGATTATGCTGTATTAACAGGCATTCACGGTTCTACTGGCCAGAAATACAACCCTCTTTATGCTAGAATAAAGAGAAGTGGTGAGGCAGAATTCGTGGCTAACTATTGTAAACAGCATCTAAATATGCCACCGTTCACAATTGATAACTTAATCAAACAATATGGTGAGGATAGTGATGTAGTTAAAAACTTGCTATCACAGATTAGTTGGAGTGATACAAATAAGAACGGTAGGTGGAATAACCCAGGTGGTAAAGGAAAATACGGTACGATACCTATTCCAAATGAAAAAAGCTAAGAACCAAATCTTAGCTTTTTTTTATACATTCACAGTCTTCCCAATATGAAGCTAGATTTAAATTGCATACAAATGAAATATCCATAGTGTCACCATTCCTTTCATTCACAAGAAATGTGTATATTGCATTCCTAATTAGTGGATTAAGTTCTTTCATTTGTGCATCTGATAAATGCTTATGATGAAAATCCTCTATATTCATTCTAACATATGCGGCAATTGCTTTAGCTTTGAAATTCAAATCATTTTCTAGGTTGTTTTCAAATGAACCTATTATTTTAGCTAATTTCTGCCTCTGTTTATAGTTCATCTTATTATATGTTTCTATAAACGTATCCCTTACAATATCACTTTTAATCTTGGATATTCTTTCTAATAATTCTTTATTCTTCATAATGCAAATATATAAAAAAAAATTGGATTGACCAAATATCAATCCAACTTTTAACTTTTTTTATCTTACATATAAACCTAGTGGTTTATTCTTTAATACCTTAACCAATTGGTCATTCATGGTTGCTTGTTTCTCCATCAAGTTCCAAGGTGTCATTCTATCCAATCTCTCCTTGATGTCATTCAATACCGTTTCCTTTTCCTTCTCTCCTTGTTGAAGCAACATGTTATAATCCATCTGTGCTTCAGCCTCTGGAATCTTTATCGAGCCACTGAACGTACCTCTTATGATACCAAGCAATATCTTAGCCTCTGCCACAAGCAAACGTCTTATAATCTGCTGTGTTGGGTTGTTCATCAACTCGTACCTCATCTTATCCAATGGCACTTGGTCTGGGGTCAATATCACATCATCCTTATTCTCAAGTCTGCAAAGGTCTGCATCTTCCGCACCACTTACATCATAATATGTGTACCATACATAACAGTAAGCATATCTATTCCATCCCCAAGTATCATCAGCAGCAATACCACCAACCATGTTTGGAGAACCTGGAACAGAAAGCAAATGAACCAAGTGAGTACCGTTAGGGCCAGCAGTAACTTGATAAGCCAAGTCACCTCTCAATAATGAGTTCTTAAATTTCAAGTCAACTGACATAAGGGCTGTATCATACGCACTACCAACATAGAAGCCAGTGATACCCATACCATTACCCATATTACCGTACTGTCCGAAACCGCCACCGATACCTGTATCAAGTGTACCCAAGTTACCATAAAGTGCTGCCTTGGTTGTAGACGGTGTTACATACATAACACGATTGATTTCACGTCCTGCTGGAATGACATATACTTGTTTTCCCTTTTCCACTTGGAAGAAGTCTTTCTTCAACTCATATCCACCTCTCTGCTGCAATCCTACCTCACGAGAGAACCAATATGAATAGTCTCTTGACCAATCCATTGTGCGGATGGTCATAGCATACGCAAGTTCATTTGGATTTTGGAATGTTATCTGATTTTTACTCTGTATATTAAGCCATTGAGTTTCAAGAACCCAGTTCTGAACCTTCTCAGCATAATCACCTATTGCAACATCGAGCAAGTCACAAAGCTGTTCATCCTCCAATTGTACTTTTCTAATTGGAGCACCAAGCATAGTTCTAACTGTTCTGAATAATGACCTTACATCTTCTGTTAATACCATAATATATATCTTATTTATACTATAAATATTATGGTTACAAAAAAAGCAGCAATATTTCTATTGCCACTTTCCTATTTCTTCTTGTATTTCTTTTTCTGCGTCTCGTTGAATAAATCGCCTCATGCTACGCTTCCTACACTTGGTAAGTAAATGTTGCCTATCTGTCTTGCTAAACCTCCTACCATCAGTAAGCCAATGCTCGGTTAAAGCATGCTTAATCTTTCTTTTCATCGGAAACTTTTCCATTTTTTCTTTCCTTTAGTTTTTCTTGAATTAACTTTTTCTGCAACTTATTGGCGATTATATCGCCATGACAAGCTAACGGTTTGCAAAAACACTGGAGGTATATATCCTCTCCATTCTTGTAATGTTCGTATATTTCATCAAATGCTTTGGTAAATTCATCATCCTTACCATACATTATATCGAAATACTTATCATACGCTGCAATAGCATCTTCCCTTGTCTTGAATGAAAGCTTTGCTAGGTTTGTCCTTACCCCATTATGTGTGAACGGATTTCCTAATATGCTTGGCCTCCCTATGTAATAGTTATTAGGCTTTAATGTAAAATCCTCATTATGGGAATTGTATACGTATATCATTATTTGGTTTTCAGTTTAAAATCGTAACTCTCACCCTTCTTGAATGGGCTATTAAATTTCTTTTCACTCTCTATGTTTTCCTTCAAGAACTCATTCCATTTGCACTGATAATACTTAACGTACATCCCACTATTGAAGTCTCTGAATACACAAGGTCTGCGATAAGTCTCTCCAGTTTCATTTCCATCCCAATCCTTGATTTTAACCAATAAGGACTTACCTTCATTTCTCTTGTTGTATTCGTTCTTGATGATTCTCCATCTAGGATTACGGTGTCTATGATTCTTTAAGCTAGGAGCAAGTATAAACAATCTCGTCATGAAATTGTTTAATGCCCTACCATTGTTAGATAAATAATCCTCAACAAAGGTTGGCTTGAATAGTGGACGTTTTCTGAAATATTTATTCTCTGGTTCTTTCATCACCGCCCACTTGAAGAACCTCATTTCATCAATGGTACAGTATTCCTTTAGGAAAAGAAATAATACTTGAGTCGCTGTCATTCTTTATATTCGTAACTATACGTTTCACTTTCCTTATATACGCTATTGAATTTCTTCTCACTTGTTATGTGTTTCTCTAGAAACCAACGCCATCTATCACGATAGATAGAGACACACTTTGAATTGACATGGGTCTTGAAATAATAGGCATCGTCCTCACTAGGGATATGAAACCTACCAAAATAACGTGGTCTTATATCATCGTAGATTTTCTTATATCTTGGGTTATCCAATCCGCACATTAAGAGATTTGGACAGAGGACAAATACCCTTGTCATAAACCCTCCAAGAGTTCTTCCTGTCCTAGATAGGTATTCCTCAACGAATCCCTTCCTCAATACTGGTCTCACCTTTCCACCTCTCCTTTTCCTTGATAGATGGTGCATGAAGAAAAGGTATTCACTTACGGAAAGCTCCTTTTTGAGAAAGAGTATAAACACTTGTGTCGCTGTCATAGAATCATTCCATCAATACACTTAAGAATCTCGTTTATTTCCTTCGGAGACTTCTTAGATACCTTGTTGAAAATCTTGATTGCCCTATCTCTATCAATCTCATTACTTTTGAATGCTTCGGCTGCATTCAAAATAGCATCCACTTGGTCACTAGGCATGTTCAACATCGATGCCATAGTCTTCTTTAAAAAAATATTTGCCATAATTTTCTCAATTTTTTGCAAATATATAGTTTTTTTCTCAAATTAACAAGTTTTAAAGAGTGTTTTTAACAGCATCTAACGATTCATACATATTCCTAACATCTTCCTTGGTAAGCTGCACATCATCTACAAAGTGCCCATACTTATCATACACGGTTAAGGTGTAGATTCTCTCGTACTTGTCGTACTTCAATTCAATTTTGTCATTGTTAATTATATCCATATTCTTTAATTTTAGAATAAATATAATAATAATTTCAAAAAAAATAAATGCTAGCTATCTTCTCAGACTGCTAGCATCTTGTTAACCTTAAATCTAATACTATGAAAAACACTTTTTATTTTATTTAGACGCTTAATCCCATCCCCAAATTTCATGAGCCGTTGGAAACCTCATAGACATTCTCTTTAATCCTTCATCAGTAAACCAACGTTTCTGGCGATAAAACCACTTAAACTTCTTATGGCTACTACTCATTACATGAGCTTTCCAAGTTTTTTTATGATGTATTTTATTCCAAAACCTCTTAGGTGTCTTATATTTTTTACCTTTGCTCATTTATTATAAATATTTGGTAAAATTAAAAAGTTGGGTGTGCAGGATTCGAACCTGCGGTGAGCTTTTAACCCACATTGGAGTCAAAGTCCAACGCCTTAAACCCCTCGGCCAACGCCCAATGTTCGTTGGGGTAGCAGGACTCGAACCTGCTCAAACAGCTCCAAAAACTGTTGTGCTACCATTACACCATACCCCAAGGTTTGTGGGTATTTGGGCGAAACCATAGTACCCACTTATCACATTTTCCTTTTAGCTGTAAACGTGATGAAAACCGCCAAAACACAAATTCTTAGTACCCTCGGTGGGACTCGAACCCACACACTACTGTTATTTCGCACCAGATTCTTAGTCTGGCATGTCTACCAATTCCATCACAAGGGCATATAATCAACGATTGAATATTTCAACCATCTTCTTTCCACTTTCAGTCACTTCAAAAATCCCATTACTAGCTTTTATAATGCCAAGGTCTGTTAGTCTCTTAACATTATATTCACCAAGTATTTCAGATAGTTTTTCACTGCTTCCCCTACCTTCAATTAACATTGGTTCATGCATTAAATCCTTGAAGATAACTATCTTATCCATAGTAGCTCTAGAGGGACTCGAACCCTCACGCCATCGCTGACACTTGATTTTGAGTCAAGCCTGTCTACCAATTCCAGCATAAAGCCATATATATCGTTGTGACCTACACGAGACCAACGTCTCCTAGCCTACCACACTCCATCGCCTCGGTCACATACTGCTTCAAACAAAATTTGCATCATAGTTCAGATTAATTCCAAACCACGATGCAAATATATGAATTTTTTTTTAAATAACCAAATTTTTTAGGAAGTTTTAACGAATAATTCTCTTTTCTATTCTTCCTTCCCTAACTCTTCCACCATTAGCAGAAGGTCTACTTGGTCTTGTTTGTGTCTTAACAGCTTTGTTAGCTGAAACACTGTTTCCCTTATTTTTCTGACAACCACATGGCATAATTCTATAAAATTTTTAATAACGTTATTTTTAAAATTAGTCATACGGAAATTCATATCAACATCGTGTATAAACGCCCTAGTATAGAATCGTCACTCTATACATTATTGGGCGAGTCGTTGCTCTTGCAATGACAACTGCCACAACTGTTGCAATATGTCTCTACCGTATTTCATCTAATATAAATATAGCATTTATTTAAAAATTATTCAAGAGTTATTAATTTTTTTCTTTTATTTCTCTTAAAACTTGATTTGCCAAGTCATCTTCATAACACCAACGCTTATAATTGGCAATCCGCTTAACCAAACCATATCTATAATAAAACTTGCCATTCTCTTGATGATACCAAGAATGCACAATTTTATTATTAGTGGTTAAAACTAAAATTCTACCACGCTTATAGTCTGGCTTTTCATCCCTCAGTGTCTTCCAGATACTCATAATCCAAGATAATCCAAAATTGGATAACAATTCTTCCTTATTTCTTCCCTTTCATCCTTGGTATACTTTGACTTGTCACTGACAAGGAAATCTACCTCTTCCCTACCGTTTCTTACAGCAGCATATTTGGTAAGATGTGAGCATTCCCAATCTATAACAGCAGCAACCCAATCAATCTTATTCATACCGTGACTTCTGCCATAGAATATATGGTGCTTATTGTGGTGTTTATGCCACTTCCTTACTCTGAGATAGTCACCCCAAATCAACTTGAGCCAAGGCTTCTCAATATCGTGCAGTAGATATTTAGGTTGCCATACTCCTAGTTTCCAAGCAGTGTAGTTATAAGCCTTCCAATGGTTGAACCAATAAGAAAATGTACTCTTCTGTTCCTTTGTAAACTTTTTAAATTTCATAACCACCAAAAATGTTTATATAAAAATAATTGTAATTTAGTCGGTTTCCTAAAAGCTGCATCAAAAATTTGCCTTGGTATTTTTGTTCCCTTTGCGGTACAATATACCTTAACATAATTTTCATCAATTTCTCCACATCTGTAATAGCCCTTATCAAAAGACCATATGTAAGGATTATGACAATAATACAAAGGCAAACTATCTCTTTTTTTCAAATATTCCAAATAATATGTGTTATCAGATAATTCTATCGTCATATGACTTGTATTCCTTTTTCATAATCAAGCACTCTATCCTTTATATACTCAATGTCATTGGTTTCAAATAGCGGTATACCATAACTGCCACACACAACCCTAACATTGTTGTATCTGTAAAAGTTCTTAGGACAGAATACTAGCAATTTATTTTGCCTTGCAAACAAACCAATCTCCATTAATGATATTGGTGACTTTGAATCACCCAATATATTCATTACAATCAAGTCAGCCCTTTCAAGGTGAGATAACTCCCATTTAATTTGTTTGACAATCTCAGAATGGTCTTCTGATGAAGGCCAATCGGTACGTCTTGGATTGTATATACACAATGGATGCTTTGTCTTTTCCTTACCCAATTTTTCAATTAGTTGTGTCTGCCAATCAACTGAATTTCCGTTGTCAATAGTTCCACCAAGGAACACATTCACTGGGAATTCTCCCTCCTTGTATTCCTCGGTGAAAACAGTATACTTACTATTGTCGTAGTTAAAAGGCGGTGTAAATATCTTGTAAATCATACTAAGCAAATATATAAAAAATATATTAGATTTACAAATTTATTTTTCCTTTTTAGAAGAAATTAACACTTTATCAGCGATTCCAAGGTCAACTGCCTCTTGACCAATGAACCAATTGTTACGGTCACAAAGCTTCTCCATTTCCTCAAAGGTGTGACCAGTATTGTCAGCAAGAATCTTATATACATCGTTCTTACATCTTCTAGTCTGCTCAATTTCAATCTCAAGGTCAGCAAGCGTACCACTCTGGGAACTACTTACTTGGTGAATCATAACCCTACTGTGAGGCAATACGAATCTCTTACCCTTTGCTCCATTGCTCAATAGCACAGAACCCATCGATGCTGCCATACCAATACAAGTGGTAGAAATATCACAGTTAATATAGTTCATGGTGTCCACAAGCCCAAGACCATCGACAACAGAACCACCTGGTGAATTTATGTACATGCTAATGTCTCTTTCATCCACTGATGACAAGTAAAGTAACTGTGCAATCGCAGTGTCACAAGTCTCAGAATTAACAACTCCAGTGAAATAGATAATTCTATCATACATCAATCTTGAAAATACATCGAATGTTGCAACATTCAACTGTCTTTCCTCAAGAATATAAGGAGTCAAATGGTTATTTACCTTACCAATCTTATCGTCAATTACCGAAGGTGACATACCCACCTTATCAATCGCAAAATGTCTGAAATCTTTAGTTAACTTATCCATGTTTTAGTCGTTTATAATTGTTAAATTTTGTCTAACGTAATATTTTAGATTGTTCATAATATCATCTGTTATCCTCTGATATGCACCATCAATAGGAAGCGTTGTATATTCGATACCTTGTTCATCAAGAACGCTTTTAACTGTCTTGTCAACCTCCTTTGCTTCCTCTTCGGTTTGAACCCTTCCCTCTGTTTGATATTCACCACCTCTCTCAAGAAGATAGTTGAAATTAGCAAACTTGTTAAACTGTTCCATTATCAATGCATGGAATGCTTTGGAATTCTCCTTATCATAGACAATTGATATTGGAAGAGGAGAATCACAGATAATAACATCTACCTTGTCTTTCAATCGCCATATCTTATGGAATTGTTTGCCAAAGACATAAATCTGGTCATCCATCGTCTTGAACGATTCTTCCCACACCTTATCTTTTACAAACTCAAGTGCCATTTCACAATTGACACCTTTTAGTTTAAGTTCAGCAAACACACGTGCTGCTGTCGTTGACTTACCAACTCCTGGTCCTGCAAATAAATTTACTACTATTGCCATATATTAATTCAATTCTAAATCGTCAATTGTTATGTTAGTTCCATTACGCATATTCCATTCATCCAAGGCGAAGATAATCCTTTGTCTTGTGATGGCATTATTAGGCTCTCCTACAAACTGACTTAGTACATCTTCCAATGTCTGCTCGTTAAGCGGCATGTATGTACCCATTACTATCTGATACTCTCTCTTAAGTGTTGCCATTATTTTCCTCTTTCTTTTGGATAATCATATACCTTATTCAACTCCAAGAATTTCTTCCTAAGTTCCTTTGTTTCCCTCTTATCTTTTCCTAACACAAAAGCATACTTATGTTTGTTTGGAAAGATAATCTTTTCAGCTTTCCTATACATTTCCCTAGAGTATTCTCTAAGTTTCTCCTCGACATCCTTTGGGACATTCTTCCATTCCATCCTACTTCTATCATTCCAGTCCTTATGCCATTCTATTCCCAAGTCCTTTGCATATAATTTATAGAAACTTCTAGACCTAAATGTCCTATCTGAAATCAATGATTCTGGTTTGTATGGATTCAAACATTTTATAGTCCCTCCACTCTTTTGCCCTAAATAGTAGAAATTTAGTGCTTGGTATATGCTACCCATTTCCTTCGCTTGTGGGTCACTATAACAAGTGAAAACCCTATATGGCGTGTTGTTCACCATCCACTTGATACACCACATTACAAATTTACTTCCAAGATTGAATGGACACCATGAAGCAGATGCTCCCCTTGTAATCAATGCCTCGATATTCTCAGTACCTTCTCCTAACAGTTTTGAGAATGCGTTAGGTGGACTCATAATAACGACACCACCAAGTATTCCCTTGTATCTAGCTGTAAACCATTGCATTGGAAAACCATTGACCTCTTCAAGCCATTCATATCTCTTGATGAAGTCAATGCATTCCCTCTTTGCTTCCTTTGAGGTTACATTCTCGAATACGAAATCATCCAAGGATATGTTTTCAAGGTCTTCCTTAGTCCAGCCATATTTCTCAAGGTCTTCCTCTAACGTATCTAGTCTTTTCTGGTATTGATAACACCAAGGTTTATCGTAATTCTTTATTTTTTCAAGTAATTTGATATTACCCATAATTTCAAAAAATCAAAGGGGATTGTTTTCAACCCCCTTATCGTAGTTTATTAATCCTTTGAAAGCTTGCGTCCAAGCTTCTTCTCGAATGCGAGTGTGTTCTTTGTTGCTTCCTCGTTAAGAGTGTCTGCAAATGCAAGTGCTGTATCTGCTAGTGAAGCACCAGTAGCAGCCATGCATCTATACTTGGTTGTAGCACAGTTGATGATGTCATAGTTGTTAGAGAAATCACTTCTAGAACTATATGTCTTGAACTTGAATCCAAGGTCATCAGCAGCCTTTGTGGTTGTGATGTCAGTACCCATATAGATAAACTCCCAAGAATACTTGTCAGTCTGCTCCTTAATCTTCTCTTGAACTTGCTTTAGCTTATACTCCTTTGATGCATTTTCCATACCGTCAGTCATAACAACAACAAGTGTCTTTCCTGGCATTTCCTCACCATTTCTATCCTTTTCATATAGCCACTTTCCTACGTTATCGATTGCTCTTCCGATACCATCATTCATAGCTGTCATACCATCTGGTGAATAATGGAACTTACCAATGTCGTTGATGTCAACACCAAGATACTCTTCCTTTACGTTTTCATTAAATGTGTAAAGTGATACTGTCACCTTACCGTCCTTGTTTGCCTTTTGTTCCTCGATTGTCTTATTGAAGCCTCCTATAACGTCATCCTTTGATGACCACATACTTCCACTCTTATCAATAACAAATACGAGATTAATCCAATTTTTGTTAAGATTGCTCATTTGATTTAAATTATTTTAATTCATTATTATTTTCATACATTAAATGCAATTCTCCATTGCTATCAACTGCAACGTTAGCATTATCGATTGCCTCAAATGTCTTTTTTCTCATTTCAGGGTCTTCCATCAGCTTTGGATAATCCTTTAGCATCATCCTCTTCGCCTTTGCCCTAAGTTTCTCACTCTTTTTCTTGTAAAGCCTTGATGCTGAACTTTTAGTCATAGTTAACCTTTGTTTTTCTTAGCAAGCCTTTCCTCGGCTTTCTTTAGTTTCTCTTCTTCCTTACGTCTGCGTTCCTCATCCTCAATCTGTTCTATCACAGCATAGGAAGCTTCCATAATATCAGTATAATTGGCATATGCTCTGCGCATCCTGAATATCTCCTTCGCAATGTCACCCTCAACATTCAACTTATCCTTTTCAGTGTCGTAACTGATATTGCTAAGAGCACCTTCCAAAAGCTTCTCCTTGTATTCATCTGAAAGTCTATCAAATGCCTCCTCATAGATGATTAGGAATGCATCTTTCTTGGTAAGATAGTTAATGGTTGCACCAGCTTTTGATGCCTTAAGAACATTCTTAGCCTTTGTAACTGACAGTAATTTAAGTTCAATACCCATTTGGGCTAAACCTGTCTCCTCCCATTTGGATTGACATAATTCTGCAATGTCAGCAGATGTTTCAAAAAATTTCATATTAGCTATTTTTTAGTTTATTATTTTCAATTCATTTATGTTCAAATTCATAATATTTGCATTCAAGTGTTCTTCACCATTCTTGGTGTGAGTATACTTGCCATCCCTCAGTCTAACAATTCTGCACAAATCCTCTTTGTATAGACTATAGAGATAATACTGTTTGCCTTTATATTCTACGATGTCACCAACTTTCATTTTTGCAAAGATATATAAAAAAAGTTAAAATTCCAAATATTTATTTAACTAAATAAAAAAAAAGTTAAATTTTAAAGAAAAAGTTATGAAAATACAAGAAATAATGTCAACATTGAATGGTCTAAGCATTGATGAGGATTTGACCATTCGTGAGAGGGCTGCTGTCAATGAGGCATTGATGGCAATGAGCAATATTATATATAAGAAGGAAGACCAGACTGATTTTCAAGGATGGCCTATCAAGAAACTTACAATGAAACAACTGAGAAAGTTCGTTAGGGACAATGGCGCATTGGATGACGATGTGAAGATATTGGTTCTTGAGGATGATGGTATGGGCTATGGTGCTAGAAATGGATATTGTTCTGATATATACGTTAGCGAGAATGAAGATAAGGAAAAGGAAGTACAAATTTGGTTCTAAATGGCATACAAGAACAAATATAGGATATACAGTATCATATTGGTCAATCGTGGCAGACAACTACGCACAATCTGTTCTGAGCCAACCGAAGAGAAGATATATAAAAGATTTGAAGCCTTGCTCAAAGAGAATAAAAAGGTTGTATTCCCAATGAGATATAACATCCAAATACACGAAATGTTGGATGCTGAATATGAACTTGTCATCATCAAGTGTAGGAATGATATTGAAGATAAAACAACAAAGGTAAGGGATGCAAGCGGAGAGTTCACAAACTATGAGACAAATAATGAAGATTGGATTGTAATTGACCGTGCAAATTATGACATGGAAGAAACCTTTTGGGTATATGGGTATCACCCAAGACTCCAGAGAAAGACATTCGAATGGGTGTTCGATAACTTCATTTCAAAAAATGCCAAGGATAAATATAGTTTCAAGACTGTACAAGTATTATATAATAAGGTGTTGATTGAATGTGATGGAAAATTAGAAATGGTCATATGTAAGAATAAATCCGATTCAGTAAGAATGTACAATCTCATTGAACAGATGGCTTCAAAGAAGAAATACAAGTATATAGCCTTTATGGGAGATATTACAAAAAGCAAACATAAAAAGGAATGGGTGCAGAAAATCAAGGATTTAACTGGATGGGATACCAAGAAGGTTTTACGACAAAGTACTAGAGATTAAAATAAAAAAGAGTGGGGATTATTCCTCACTCTTTTATTATTATTATTGTGGTTGCACAAAATTATAATTTTTCCATTTTGTTATTCTATCTGCAATAATCTTCATATTTTTTCTAATTTGTCCATTTATAAACTTGTTAATTAATATATTTGAACGTCCTGTATGAATTGCCTCATTATTGCAATATAAAATTTTAGCATATACCATGTTTGACATTTCATCTAACTTAACTCCAATTACAATACCAGCTATTTGATTGTCTTCTTTTCCCCAGTTGACACCCCATTCACATGTGTAATCGTATCCACTATCATCATATGTTGCATTGTTTAATCCAACACCAAATATTTGAGACATAACTTTACTTCTTGTGTCTTTAAGGAATAATGGAAGTTTTGTGATACCATCAAACCAATCATTCCATTCTTCATCACCCCAATTTTCATCGCCCAAATTCATGTATTGGTCATTTGATAACAAAGATTCATCACCGTATAGTGTATACTCTACAGCCTTCTCAAACAAAGAACGTTTTTCTGCCTTTGCTGCCATTCTTTCATTCTTTGCTGCCTCTTTTTCAGCTCTTGCTGCTAGTCTAGCATCTTCCTTTGCCTTCTTAGCATCTAGTTTATCTTGATTGGCCTTATTTGCTTGAAGAGTGTTATATTCTCTCTAGAAATCATCGCTACTGTCTATACCGTGATTTGGAAAGTCATTATCCATTTGGGATTTCCACCACTTATTTCTTTCATTAAAGTCTCCTTTATAAGGGAAAGTTGAGAAATCGGCTTCTCTCAATATTCTATTTACAGATTCCCTAACAACATTGCGTAAATCTGACTCTGTTAATCTAATCAATTTCTTTGCCATAATAATAGTTATTTTTATAAATAAATATTACATTTAATAGAAAAATGGAGTTTCAAACTCATCAAACATCTGATGCTTCGTATCCTTTTCAGAAAGAATCGCCTTGTCTGTTGGTATCTTCCAATCTATCCCAAGTGTCTTATCCAATATATTTATACCGTCATCCACCTCTGGATGATAGAACTCATCACACTTATACTGAAAAACAGCAGTATCACTTAACACAGCAAAACCGTGAGCAAACCCCTTTGGTATGAATAGCTGTCTGTGATTGTCCTCTGTAAGCTCCACAGCAACATGTTTGCCGTATGTTGGACTACCTTCTCTTATATCCACTGCAACGTCCAATACAGCCCCTTTAACGCATCTTACAAGCTTTGCTTGAGCATACGGTGGTCTCTGAAAGTGAAGACCTCTCATCACCCCATAAGAAGATTTGGACTCATTATCTTGTAGGAATACTGTTTGTCCTATCTTATCGAAAAAATTTTTCTGTGAGAATGATTCAAAAAAATATCCTCTTGAATCCTTGAATATAGTAGGTTCTATTATTACAACCCCATCAATATCAGTTTTAATTACATTCATAATTATCTTTGTTTAACTATAATCTTAACTCCTTCAAAGTTGATGTCTATTTCACCTTCTGAAGGTACGAAATCCTCCCTATCTCCCCTTTTGGTTCTATAGAATAGGTCTTCATCAACCTTCTTAAATTCTTCCTCATTAAGGTAAACACACAGTTCGGACTTCTGAGTAATTCCATCCTCCCTAAGTTTCGAGGAAACCATCTGACCAAGTTCGAATATACTCATAGTTCCAAACTTAAATTCCATTAGTTGAAAATCTTTAGAAAATTATTGATTTTATATTTAACCTTAGTCCAGAAGGTAAGTTCCACTTTCTTCTTTCCACTCAAAACATCCGTCATGTCCTTACCCATTGAACCTTTCAATTGCTCTGCAATATTCCATTGATGTCCCTTCAATGCTAAGATGTTCATTCTCTTCTCGCTCCTAAGAGACGTTAATTCCCTCTCTATCTCATTCATTTGGCTGATTGCTTCTTTCAAGTGCTTCTTGAACAGTATTAATAAGCCAGACAATACCGCTAGCAAAGAAACCGTCAAGAATCATTATTATCCACCAAGGTGCAACCGTATTCAACAATAGCATCATTGGTGTCAACGCCATTGTAGGCAATAGCCAAGAATTAGCTGCGCTCAATATGAATCCAACCCAAGTTGGAAAACAAATCATACAGCCGAATAGTTCACCTAGATTTGGGTGAATCTTCTCAGCTATCTCGCGTATCTTGTCATAAAGGTGCATCGGCCCATGTGCATACACAAAATGATTTGATATTGCGTATGAAACAATCGAAAATATAAATATTATCACCCAACTACTCATCGTTATTTTCCTCCTTTACTTCTTCGTCATTAGTTTCTGTTATAGGTTCTTCTTGAGTCTTCTCAGCCTCTTTCTTCTTCTTGGTGTACTTCCTCTTAGGCTTGGCCTCTTTAGGCTTCTCAGTGACAAATTTTAATGTAAGGAGTTCATCGTATGAAAGTCTTGAAAACAGTTCCTTAAGTTCCTCTCCCTTATCTCTAAGAAGCTTCATTTTAAGCACAATGTCATTGTTCGCCTTAATTGTCTCTTCAATCAAGTCGAATATGTCTTCATATGTTGTATTTTCAGAATTTGCGTAGTAATAATACTCATTCGCAACATTCTCTGATGGTGCTGCCTTTATCCTACCATCATTGCTATTATAAGCCTTCCATTTCGGTGGTAGCACAACCCTAACGATAAGAGCCTCATTGTACATTTCTATACCTCTGAAATAAGGCTTCATATCGTTCATTCTCTCTTGTAATGATTTCATTTAGAATCCGCAGATTAACATTGTTAGTATATATGCTATTGAAGCACCAAATAGTGCCAAATTAGTCTCTGAACTATATAGTTTTCCATCCTTAAGACGGAATACTGAAATGGTATGCATTATTCCGATAATGGCTATAAAACACGCCATAATGAACAAAAATACCTTTAACTGTAATAATAAACTTATCATCATAAACTAAAATATTTCATTTAATTAAATATATTATTCTTTATAAAATATAAAAAAAATGCCTAGAAACTAAAGTATTTCTAAGCATTTTTACATTTATTTCAAATCAAATGTTATCGAAGCACCAGCCATAACGCCCCATTGTTTATTAACAACATCATAACCTGCGGTTACACTTGGGCCGATTGCAAATCTGTCAAGGAAACTCTTCTTCTTTTCCTTCTTGAATACGGTTGGGTTTGTTATTGTTCCACCATTCTCTAGGTCTATCGTTATATGGTTCTGACCATTCTCTTCCTTATTCACTATTGTAAACTTATTCTTTACTTTAGCTTGGATTGAGTACCAATTCGGCTCAGTGAATGAATTTACGTTCAATTTATATTGGAAAGTATCATTTGGTTCGCTTGTATACTCAAACGTCTTCGCAATCTGTGGAATTGTAACTGGGATTGTATCATATACAACACTATCCTTTACTTTAGGCTTTGTTGTTACTTGACCAGTATTATATTCCTTCTCATGATAGAATTGAACGATGTAGTCAATCTTATCCTTATATTGCTTCAATGAATCGTATAACTCCTTATTGACTTTCTTGAGTTCCTTGAACTTTGTCTCATAGTAGACTTGATGATAAGTACCAGTGGTGTCAGTATATTCTATTTTCTCGCCCTTTGGTTTCTTATTCAACTGATAGTTAAAATATGCTGTCAAGCCAACAATCAATGCAATCAATATGGCGATAATCCAAGTTGAATTTTCCTTTATAAATTTCTTCATAACTAATTAGTTTTTATTTATCTGTACCTTCAAGTCGATAAGTTCCCCAATTGACTTTCCGTACATCTTAAGCTTTTCCTCAATTACTGCATCTGTTGGAGCATATTCTTCTTTGTGGAAAGAAACGCCCAAGAATGCAAGAGGTGTACCGTCACTTCCGTTGATGTATACCATTGCTAGGTATGCTCCACCGTCTTCCTTGATACATTTTGCAAACTCGTAGTCTATCTCTTCAATTTCATCGACAGTTCCAATCATGAACTTTGTCTTATGCATATAATCTGGATACTTGTACATTGTCAGAGGAACGTCTTGGTACTTGGTGTACACTCTATCGACCTTTCTCTCAATGTTAGCAACCTCATATGACATATCGGCATACTTGAATGGAAGTCCACTGATGTTTTTCTTACCATTGTGTAGTTCAAATATGAATACTCTATCAGCGTTAAGAGTATAAAGAAGAATCTCTATGTCTTTCTGCACCTTTGGAGTTACAACAAAGTCTCTTATATTCTCTTCCTTTTTTTCTTGCATCATCTTATGAGTCAACTCCTTGGTCAACTCTCTGTCTGTGAAGACATTATATGCATAGATTCCTAACAAAATTGTGGCTAGGAAGAAAAACATAACAATAAAAATTTTAACTAATCTTCTCCATGATGCGTCTGCAATTGCGTCTGCAATACCCTTAAATGTTTTAGCTATTACTGAAGCCTTTGGCTCTCCGCTTGGCTGATTTAAATTAATATTTATGTCGTTGTTTTTCATCCCTTTATATCAATTTAATCTAATTATTAGTCCATTAACTTCCTAGCCTTATTGACCATATCGTTGAAACCCTTGTCCTCTTGTATTCTGAAACTAGATGTAGAAGTGTGAGATTCTGCGCTCTTATAACCCCAAAGCTCCTTCATTCTTTCCTTCTGCTCATTTACTAGCTTCATGTTAGGTTTCTTAGTTACCATTGGTTCATTAGTGTGCCACTCTACTAGGTATTGGTTATCGGCACTGTCTTTCATTACGAATCTGTTACCTTCTGTCTTATACTCATCTGGAATTCTTGACATCATATGTCCTTCTGAGATAAACTGAGTATTCTTAAAGGTAAGCATCTTGATTTTCTTAGACTCTTCCATCGTTGTTCTTAATTTTTCTACTTCGTTCTTATTAAGTTCACGGCCAGTCAGACCGATTTCAGTTGCAGCATCCTTGCCTTTCTTGACAAGTTGGGCGTGTTCTTTTCCTGCCTTGTAAATGTTACCATTGTCATCAAAAGTCGCATTACCAAATGGTTCTCCCTTATGTTTGTCTTCTGCATCCTTAGATACATAACCCTTCATCTGGGATTCAACCTTGTCTTGATATGGCTTGTTGATACTATCATAAGTTAAATCATGCATACCTTTATTGTCAGTAGCAGAAATGCCGCCTCCAATATTTTTCTTCTTACTAGTAAGACCTCCGTCATACTTTTCAGTTTCCTTTTTGGTATCGCTGTAAGCCTTGTCGTTGATTTCCTTAGATTTATCCATTCCAAAAACTACTGGTTTGAACTCGTTTTGACTTTCCTTGATAACTCTTCTCAAATCGCCTACGTTAATTCTTGTTACCATAATTTATATTTTTATATATTATTTTAACCCCAAGCATCTGGCCTCAAATTCATATTGGATACATTAGGATAACGTATATCTTTAGATGGGTGTTCACCATCCATCATTTGTGCTTTCCTAATTGCAAGCTGTACAATAGAATTAATTTCTTGTGCCTTCTTCTCTATTTTTGCAGCATATCCAGGAAACAATCTTTCCATTTTCCTAAGACTTCCACATTGGCCATATATTTCATGAGCATATTTAATAATATTCCTAAAAGTCTGGAGACCACCATAACCAGATAATTCATCATCATTTAAACTATCTCCAGCAGCATCTAGTTCTCTATTCCACCTTATAGAATCTTGTGTTGGAGTACCATATGCTTCGTTGATAACATTATCAACAGACTCCTTTACAATTCTGTGAAGGTCACTCTCTGTAAGTCTAATTAATTTCTTTGCCATAATGTTATTGCTTTTCTATATTATAAATAGTCAATTCACGTGTGTTGTTTTCGTTTACCAACTCTTTTTTGAATTTAAAGTTTCTTTCGGATAACAATTTTTCAAATTCATTCAATGTTGTCTTAGCATTTCCCCTTTCAGAATCATGATAGAGAACAATTGAATTATCACTTAGTTTATCCAATATAACAAATGATAATATTTGAACCCTAGAATACTTATACATTTCTCTGAAAGCACAGCCAACTGGTCCGTCTACCAAGACAAAATCAAACTTGTCTTGTTTCTTAAGCCAATCTTCGAAACCATCATATTTGTTGCAGTCACCGTATATGTTCCCATCAACATTAATTTCCGTATATTCAACCATTGGGAGCATTACTGTATTTTCCCTTTTATATGCTTCATCATTCTCTATGGAAAACATTCTTTTGCCATGAAATTTACAAAATTGTTCAAACACTAAGGTGGATTGACCTGAGCCTAGCTCACATATTCTATTTGGAGAAAAATCCTCAAGTATGTCAATCATCCTTATGTATTCTTCTTCGGTCATAGTTCCACCATAACTACATGGGAAAAACTCATACTCCTTGTACTCCATTGTTTAAATATAACCCTCTTAATAATTGTTCGAACATTAACTTTGTTCTCATCTTGCCATCTTTTTCAGTTTCAAGTTTTTCATCTATTTCTCTCACTTTCTTGATGGTATCTGCATTTGCTTCGTAATCTATCATTGTATATCAAAATCTCCTAATTGCATTGTAGAGCCAAATTCCCTCTGTACATCTTGCAACGTATAGTTAGCTGGCATTAAGAATGTATTACCATTTGAATCATAGAATAACTTATAATTGCTAGCATTGTTTCCATCAATTTTTCTAAGATAATTCATTCTTTGTTCAGATTCTTGAGGCCCAAATACTATTATGTTTTTTGTTGACATTTTACTAGAAACGCCTTTCAATGAACCCAAATATTGTCTTATTCCAAGATTTTGTTCTCCATGTTTGGCATTTCTCATCATCAAATTAGCTGGATTTACTGACCTACCTTGCTGTTTTATTTCGTCCTCAGAGTATCCTTTTTTACGCAACACATCGCCATAGTTTATCCCCTTACTAGTGTCAACACTATCTCGTTGCTGTGTCATCTGCTGTTGTGTCATCTGAGGCTGAACATTCTGAGTTGTTTGAGCATTTGCAGTCTGTGGGCTTCCAAACATAGTTGAAAGACCCATTGCTGCTGATGCTGCCGCATTCCTCCAATTCGCCTCACGTATAACAGACTCATCTACTTTTTTTTTAGTATTATCGCCTATACGATTCATTGAAATTGAATGATTTTCCTCATCATCATTTCTCTTTAATGAATCCTTGTAGAAGTCATCCATTTTACCAAGATTGTGCTTTTGTTTTAATGGAGCACTTATTGGCACATCAATGTGGTTATGAGCTTGCCCAGTTGGGTCTGAAGAACCTAACGCATTTCCAGTAGAGTTAACGCTAAAGCTTGAAGTGCCTCCCAAAGCCCCTACTTCTTCAGCAAGTATTCTGTTGACAGCTTCTCTTACTATATTATGTAAATCACTCTCTGTTAACCTTATAATTTGTTTCATAAAATCTTTTTAACTATGCGCTGTTAATTGTAATGGATTGGTGCTAGAGTTGAAACCTGCTTTAGTATATCTAAGTTTGCTATCGAAATCATGCTTGCCACCATCATCATCATAATGGAATTCGTTATTAGCATTCTTATTTCCTGATTGCTGAACTGCAAACTTTGAATACATCTGATTTATATTGCCAAGATATGTAAGAATATTTTGCAAATATTGTGCATATCCTTGAGTTGCCTCATTACTGTTGACAATCTTAAGCATACCTCTAACAGCCTTATCTGCTGATTTGTAATAACTATTGAATGAAGAAGCCCATTGTCCTGAACGATAATTTTGAGACATTTGCCAGTTTCCGTTGCTAATACCTCTCATTACATTGTTCATACCACCCCAAAATTCATCAATACGTTCTTCCTTCAAATAAGTACATACTGCATCCTCCACTAGAGCGTGAAGGTCTTGTTCTGTTAATACTATTTCTTTCTTAGCCATTGTCTTCTGTTGTTCCTGATTCGTTATTTTCCTCATTATACTTTACATATTTCATGTTTTTAATTTCCTTTGTCTCTGAAATAACATATGGATTTACATCATACATTGTGTTATCATCATCAAAACCATAGAAGTTAAGAACTCTTACTTTCTTTTTCATATCTTTTTTCTTTTTTTATTTATTATGTTATTGTAAATGTCTGTTGCTTGCTTTACATAAGTTGGTGCGCTTCCGTCACTTATAACACCCATTGTCAATGGAGAATTCAACATCATGTCGATTTCATCCCTAGTGATATTTTCATTCACACCAAAGTAATTGTTATATAATTTCCTTATCTTCTCCTTAATAGGATTATTCATTCTCTTTGTATCTTTTATGGCTGACTTAACATCATCAGTCCAATCATACCTTACATAATAACGAGATTGTTTCTTACCAGTTGTTTCATCATATGGCTCACGTATGTCTTCATCCTTCGTGATTATCCCATAATCATATAACTTCTTTCTGAGTTCACCATTGTGCAGTCCATTAGACTTCAACAACTCACTTGGAACTGCCCCTATAGGGTCTTTGAATATGTCCTTGATGAACTTTATCACCTCTTCGTAAAAAGTCTGAAATGGAGGCTTTCTGTTGTCCTCTAGAAGTCTATTGAATACTGACTCATTGATATGTATTAGCTTCATCTAGTGACTCCTCCCTTCCATGTACTGCTACGATTCCATAAGGTACGGAACAAGTCTTCAATGACCTCTGCTGTAATCTCCTTAACTGCTTTCTTGAAGTCCCTTGAATCATACACAGAAGAAATGCGGTTGGATACAATTGATTCAACCTCAGTCTTGTTTATCTCTTCATTGATTATCTCTCTTATCCTTTTGTCTGAAACCATAACACAATTATTTACATATAAATATCATATAAAACAAAAAAAGGATGCTATTTCTAGCACCCTTTATCTATTATCTAAGACCATCCACGTGTAATACACATATTGGTCTTTCTTTTCGTGAACCTTAAACCCAATTGATTGGTAGAACTTAACCAACTCGTCATCCGTCATATAATGTTCATTAGATGAATGAACAATGAGATAGATGAATTTACCTTTCGTCTTCTCTTTAACGAGGTTAAGCAACTCCCTACCGTAGCCTTTTCGTCTGTACTTGTTCTCAGTTACAAAGTTGCCAAGATAGTAAATCTCACCGTCTCTCGGAAAACCAACTTTCTCACGTCTATACACGCTAAACACTTCTGGAGAAATTTCAAGACTTGTTAAAGACACATTGGTAGTGTCATCTATTAACTCATAATATTTTCCCCTTCTCACCTTTAATACATTCATCTTCTTTTACCTAATTTTTTAATACCGTATTCCTTTGGTGTGAGATAATCACGTTCAATGGCATCCACTTCACTCACAAGTTTGTCTTTTGCGTATAGCACTCTAGCAGCATCTTCAATGCTGACTAGTTCCATTGGAACTTCTGTCACTATCTGACATACGAACATCAATGGTGGTATGAATCTTCTTTTCATTTGATGATAAAATGTTTTTCCTTGTTGTCAATCAAATCCTCATACTTCTCTTTATAGTACTCAGCTTGCTTAACATTATACTCAGCATACTCACTACCACGTTCAGCCATTTCTTTGGCAATCTTAGCATAAGTTACAGCAGCACCCTTATTCCATTCAGCATACCTATCAACTTCGTCCTTCGTAATAATCTGGACTAATCTATACGTTCCATCGCCATTTTCCAATGCGGTGAATGTCCGATAGGTACAAGAATCATAAGTATCTTCCTCTTCATTGTAGTTAAGGAGTGGGTCATAGCCCACAACATCCCTCTCACTGTAGATATTATCAAGGTAATAGTGTACCAACTGCAATGCTGTCTGTAGACAAAGGATATAGTTACCGAATGCTTTTGTTTCCATAATAGTCTTATGGTGATACTTCGGCATAATCTTCGCCTTTAACATTGAATCAAAGAGATTATGCATCAATTGAAGCATAATGGTAGCTTGAGGGCATGTTTCAATGCTTTCCTTGTTGAAATGACCAATGAATTCATTGAGCATATCTCGCATCTTATCCATACAATCAACATGGAAATCGTTGGAGAGAGTACGCCAGAATGGGTGCTCCTTCACCTCATCATGCTTTTCCCTAAGTTTTTCCTTAAACTTATTCTCCCACCATTCATCTACCTCTTTATCTGAAAGATTCAATACCTTTTTAACTCTCTCTTCTTTATTCTTCTCTTCCATTTTCTTTAAAATGTTTCTTAATTAACTCTACAATCAAATACTCACACACAACACCATTATAGGCTTTGCAATCATCGTAGCTGAATGTGACATTGGGAATTTCCTCAACTGTAAAGGATTTTTCCTCAAGGCAGACTGTATAATCCTCGTTATCAACCTTTACCCTTATATCACCTTCTCTTTCCTTTATCTGGAATCTTGTTATCTCACCCTTGCTGTATCTCGCAGTGTCGAATATTGCGGAATTATAGCTCTTGGCTTGTGCGATTGCATCTTTCTTATCAAGGCACACATACTTGTATGAGCCATGAGCATAACGCTCACCACTACCATCACCCTTAAGGAATATTGTTGAATAATCGAACATGCAGCCACAATTATAATGAACCTTATTATAAAGCTCAAAATAATAAGAGTCACCATTATCCTCACCACGATAAAGTTTGATTCTAAAGGCATC
>JAEEGL012379439.1_pt1 | contig 95884 bp, 105 predicted proteins | sample 9134231 | NCBI WGS metagenome assembly JAEEGL01 (sample SAMN16246548, study PRJNA631951) | gut metagenome | biome: gut microbiome; feature: rumen; material: fiber-attached | host: Bos | place: Iran: Karaj | collected 2018-10 | reverse complement strand
ATATTTCGGAAGGTCTGAAAGAACTTACCATAAGTTTTTTGAAGATTTAACTCGTAGAGGTATAATTAAAACAGATTATCAAAATCGTGTATATGTATCTGAAGAATACGATATTAAAAAATTTAAAACAAATTACATTGTATTAAAACTTAGTTAGTATGTTACATTTAGAATCAAAAAATGCAAATTATCGCATTAGTGTTCCTACAAGGGAAAATGAAATTAATAAAGAAACATTTAAAGAATTGTTATCTAATTTTACTCTTCCAAAGTATTATTGTGTTGTAGCTCTTAGATATAGAGTTAAATTATTTGATTTAACAATAACTTCTAAATCTAATACTAAGAAACAACAAATGGTAAGTGTTGTTCCTATTCTTGCCAAGTTTAACGAAGGAGAACTGACTATCGGTGAGGTTGGCGACAGAGTTCTTATTGATGGCAGCGAAATTGAAAGAGGCACTCATTTAAATGTTAATACTGTTATAACTCCAGGTAAAATTACTGATTATATCAATTCTGATGAACAATTAACTAAAGATGTTATTGGTAGAAAAATTGGTGATGAATCCAGCATTTATTGCTTAGAATTTAAAGTAGTTCCTTGTAATTCTATAAAAGGCATTATAAGTGGTAAAATATGTGATCCTTTTGTAGAAAATTTTAAATCAGATAAATAATATATGACTGCTCTTCCTAAAGACATAACTGTTTATAAAAGAGACGATATTATAAAACTTATTGGTTATGACTCCCCCGTAAAGGAAGAAGTGATTAAAGAAATCATTACTCAATTTGATAATGAAATGGGGGATGCAATAGTAGCCAATAAGATTGTTAGTATTCCTTATATAGGAAATTTGAGAAAAAATAATGCTAAATTAGAATTTAATAAAAAGAAAGCAGCTATAGCTATTGCTAAAAAATATATGACAAAAGAAGATTTAATAGAATATATAAAAGAATGTAGAAGAGAATCAAAAGAAATAGCTGCAAGAAAAGATAGATTAAATGTTATAATAAGACAAAACATATTAAATAATAGAAAGAAATACGAAAGGCTTATTCTTAAATGTGGAAAAGCTTATGCTGATATGTTTATTTTATCAATAAGTTGTTTTAATGTAATACATTTTGACCAGGATGTTGAAGATGCCTGGCAAGAAATATGGAGATTAGAAGATGAAACTGGAAATTGATAAATTGATAACGGTAGATGAGTCAGGTATGCCAAAGGCTCCAAATCCTAAACAACTTCTTGATAAAGATATATTAAAACTTTATTCCAGAGATAATACTCCAGATAAAAGGAAATATATTGGTGATTGCGGAGTTATATATTATTTGGGAGATCCAAAAGGGCCTTGTAAACAACGAGGTTTATCTGATGCTGAATGTATTCAAGAAGCAATAGAAAATTTTAATCTTGATGCAGATTATAAGCCAGACGATTTGGTTTGGAAAATTGCTAAAAGATATTATAAACAAAATATTACTGAAGCTGGAGTTACAATAGAAAATCTTAATAAAGCTCTTCATGTTTGTAATTTAGCTGCTGATAGAATTATTGATTATCTTAATAATAAATTGCGAGGAGTTATTGCTCCAGAAGATATTCCTACTGTTTTAGGAATGATAAGTAATGTAAGCGGTCAAGTAAAAGCAATACCTGATTTGGTAAAATCTTTAAGAGTTGCTTATGATAACTTGGCTACAGAAGAAGAAGTTAAAATTGCTCGTGGAGGTATCCAAATACTTAGTAGTATGGATGCTGATGAGGAAGATTGATTAACAGCTCCTATAAGATGTGTTATCGGGTTAAACATTAAAATTCACAAATTAATAACAGTTTATCAAACGAGAGTGTGTTTGTGATTTTTCTTATAGGAGCTTTTTATTTTATAATTATGGAAGTTAGAGATAGCAGATATAAAGAAATAAAACTTATCTTCAAAGAAGATGAGCATAAATATACTGATACGAGAGGTAAATCGTATCTTTCTACTACCACTATGCTCCATAATTATGCACCTAAATTTGAAAGAAGTTATTGGCTTCGTAAAAAAGCTCGTGAACTTGGTATATCAGAAAGTGCTTTAGAAAAACAATGGAATAATATTACTAAGGAAGCTTGTGAACAAGGAACTAAATATCATAATAACCTGGAAGATAATATTAAAGCAGTATCTATGTTTAAAGGTGCTGTAAAATATATGAAGAGAGATAATGGAGAAATGATAACAGTTGCCGATATTCCTGATATAAATCAGAATATAAAACCTCTTGATATAAAAGAATTTAGAGATGCTACTGAAAACAAGTATAAAGATATATATGATGTGTTTCAATATTATGTAGATAGAGATTATAAAATATATTCTGAAATAGGAGCTTTTCTTATAGATTATCTTGTATCCGGTACTATTGATATACTTTGTTTAAGAGAAGATCAATTTGTTATAGGAGATTGGAAAACCAATAGAGGAGGACTTCAATTTCAATCTGGTTATTACAAAAAAGATAAATCTGTAAAGCCAAATCAACATACAAATGATTTTGTTGTTACTAATGAATTTTTATTACCTCCTGTAGATAACCTTCCGAATTGTAACGGAAGTTTATATAATCTACAATTATCGGAATATGCTTTGTTTGTAGAAACAATATTAAATATTCCTTGTGCTGGATTGTGGTTATGTCATATAGATAGAAATTTTGTTAAAAATCAATATGGTATGCCAAAACTTTTTGTTGACGGTTATAAGACTTTACCTAACCCACATCCAAAGACTACTTTTTACAAAATGAAATATTTAAAAGATGAGATTATTACTATACTTCAAGATAGAAGAAAAGTATTAGTTGCATCAGGAGAATTTGATAATACTTTGTTTTAATATGTTTAAAAAATTATTATTATTTTGTTGTGTTCTAACTATCTGTTCTTGTGGACATTATAAAGACACTATAAGCAGACAAGAAGCAACAAATAGAGCTTTGAAATCTTATGTTATAGAATTAACAGATTCTATTAATGTTTTACATAATGATTTAGATAATTGCTATAAAGAGGTTGATTTTTGGAAAACAAGTTTTGAAGATTTAAAAATAAACGAAAGCGAAAATCTTGCTTATAGAGATTCGTTTGAATATTTAAAAGAAGACTTGTTTGTTTATAAGTATAAATTAGAAAGAATAAAAGCATATAATGCTATAGTGGAAAGAGATAATTCTCAAAATGTATTTTTTAGAGGTTGGATAAAAAGAGTTTTGGAGGATTAAATTATGGCTAATTTTGATATAGCATACAAAAGAACAATAGGAGCAGAAGGAGGATACGGTAATCATCCTAACGATAAAGGTGGTGAAACTTATATGGGAATAAGTCGTAGAGCACATCCTGATGCTAAAATTTGGCCTATAATAGATGCTTTAGACAAAACTGGTAAAAGTAATAGACAAATTAGTGCTGAATTAAAAAAGAATACTTGGTTGACTCATTATGTTAAAGAAATATATAAAAAAGATTATTGGAACAAATTTGAATTAGATAAAGTAAAACAACAAAGAGTTGCTAATGAAATCTTTGATGACGCTGTAAATAGAGGAATCGGGGCAGCAGCTTATACTTGTTGTCTTATTTTGGGATTAACTCCTCAAAGAAAAATTACAAGAGAATTGTTAGATAAACTTCAATCTTATGGCAGTTAGTAAAAAAGGCAAACTTTATATAATTATAGCATTTATTGTTTTTGTAATAATAATGTTTCTTTGTTTAAAACTTGAAAACAAAAACAAAGTAATAGAATCTCAAAATACTTATATAGAAAAGTTACAAAAAGCAATAGATTATTATAAAAATCTCGACTCTACATATGTAACTAAAAGAGATAGTATAGAATATAATATAATTAAAAAAGATTCAACAATTTATAAAATACGAGAAGTATATGAAAAGAAAAAAGATAGTGTTCTTAATTCTACCAATAATGATGTTGTTAACAAGTTTAACGAACTTGTATGGGCAGACTAAACATAACTCTCCCTCTACGGGGAATTTCCAAGATACACTTGTAACAGTACCTTTATCTACTGTTAAACTTGCAACAATAAAACTTATTGAAAGAAACGAATATATAGAAATTTGTTCTCAAAAAGATTCTATTATAGATAATTACAAAAAGTATATTTCTTTACAAAATAATCAAATAGAAAATCTTAAATTTGAGAATTATCAATTGATGGAACAAAATGATGATTATGTTAGAATAAATGAAGATATTGCTGAAAGTTTAATTAAACAAAAAAGATTATCTGCTTTTGCTGGAGGAATAGCAAGTGTTGGAGTAATAACAACATTAATTTTGATATTTTTAAAATGAATACTGGATATCCTTTTCTTGATTATATATTAGAAGATAAAAGTAGATATAAAACTGCAACAGAAGCTGGATATTACGATCCTTATAATTTATTTTTAATTGGTGATAGTGGCGGATTTCTTATGAATATTCAACCTGGAGTAAAATTTGTTAATACATATTTGTTTACAGAAATGGCTGATTATTATCGTAAGAATGAAGAATATACTAATTTTAAAGTTGATAGTCTTGCTCATAGAAAACTTCGTAAAAGAGAACAATATAGAAGAAAACACGGATTTACTGCTCCTTGTTTATTAATGCCTGATGGTTCTATTAAAGATTGTCATATTACTGGAGGTCATTATAATTTTCTTAATTATACAAGAATGGAACGTCTCGATAGAGATAGTATTATATCTGGAAATGTTAGTACAGGTAGTAAACATTATGATTTTCCAGCTTTTATTGATGCTCAATATTGGACTTGGCATGTAATGGAATTTGCAAGGAACAACGGTTTTAATCTTATTATTGATAAAACTCGTCGTGGAGGTTTTTCTTATATAATGGCTTCAGATTCTGCAAATACAGTTAATTGTAATTCGAGAAAAGTTGTTATTCATGTTGCAGTTGATTCTAAATATCTTACAGACCGTGGTGGTCTTACAGACTTTGCTATTGCGGATTTAAGATTTTATGAGGAAAGAAGTCCTTTTATTAGAGGTATTCTTTCTCCAGTTAAAACAGACTTTCGTCTTGGATATAAACTTCCAAACGGTATAGAAGCTGATAAATCTTGGAAATCTTCTTTATTAAGTGTATCTGCTCACAATAATCCAAACTGTGCTATCGGTAAGGATGCTATTGTTGTAAAGGTTGAAGAATTATCTACTATGGAAAACTTTGATGCTTTTATGTCTGTGACAGAACCTACTATGAAAACTGGTTCATATGTTACAGGTACACTTATGGCTTGGGGAACAGCTACGAGAGGTAATATGCAAGTTTTTGAACAAAACTTTTATAATCCTCGTGGTTATAGATTTATGGAGTTTGAAAATGTTTGGGACGATGATGCAAGAGGAGAAGTTTGTGGTTTCTTTAAATCTTATGCTTGGGGACTTGAAGGCAAACTTGGAGAAGTTTCTGCTTTAGATGAAGATGGAAACAGTAACCTTAAAGTTGCTTTAGAGATAGCAAAACAAGAAAGAATAAAAGAAAAAGCAAAAGCTAAAACTTATGGAGATTATATTAATTATATAGGGCAGTATGCTCTTAAACCTTCTGAAAGTTTTAGCAATGCTTCTGATAATATATTTAGTTCTGATGAACTTAATGATTGGGAAAACAAATTAAGACTTGATAATGATTTAAAATTTTATACTGATGGACAATTTGTAGAAGAAAATAAAGTTCTAAAATTTAAATCAAATGCGAGATTAGCTGCTGAAGGCAAAAAAGTTTATGATTGGATATACGGTGTTCCTCGTAGAAGCAATGAAGATCCTCATGGATGTGTAAGAATATGGTTTCATCCTGAACATATAGAAAAGATTGTAGGAGATAGAAGAATAAAGGAAATTCCTGAAGGATTGTATAGTATTACTTATGACCCTGTAGGTGTTGATAAAGAAAAAGATGAAATAACAAACAAACATTCTCATAACAGCATTAAAGTCTGGATGAATCCTCATCCTCTTAATGGATTTAAACAAAGACTTGTAGCTGCTTATTATGGTCGTCCGGAAAAACTTAGCGAAGCTGATGAAATTTGTTTTCAATTAGCAAGATATTATAATTGCAAAGGTACAACAAATGTTGAAACAAACCGAGGCGAAACTGTTTCTAATTTTAGAAAATGGGGAGGTTTGGAATATTTATCTTTTGAACCTTTGTTTGTTTGGGACACGAGTATTCAAGAGAAATATAGTAAAACTTATGGTTACAACATAAATGTTGGTAACAAACTTGAAGCTATACGATTACTTAAAGAGTTTCTTTATGAAGAAATAGGAAAAGATGAATTTGGTAATCCTATATATAATTTTCAAACAATATATGATTATCAATCAATAGTTGAGCTGAAGAAATGGAACAGTAAAGGTAACTTTGATAGAGTTTCTGAAATGTTAATTAGAGGCATTGAATGGAAATCTATGGAGTTAAAAGGAGAATTTGAACTTGAAAATAGAAAACCTTTGACTGCTGAAAATATAGACGAAAACGATATACTTAATAGAGATTGGTTTTAAAATATGTTACCTGTTGGCGATTATGAATTTCCTCAACAACGAGTTAGTAATGCCACTAAAGCTAAACCAGAATGGTATGCTAATTGTTGCGATTGGGTTATAGGAAAAGCTGTTGGATTGAGGGATAAAGAAGATTTGATAAAAAGATATAAAATTCTTCATCAAGAAATTCCTGATGAATTTTATAAAAAGATTCTTAATCCTTATAATGCTACAGATGAGAGATATAAAAGATTTCCTGCTACAATGCGAAATTATGACCTTATTACAGGTATAATTCGTAGATATATTTCTGAATATAATAAAAATAATCACGATTTTATAGTAGGAGCTAATAATCCTGAAGTTGTTCTTGGAAGAGACGCTAAGTTAAGAGAAGAATTAAATATACTTGTTCAAAACGCTATAGCTGTAGAAATTCAAAAAAGTTATGCTCAATTTGTAAACGAAGGAGGTAATCCACAAGAGTTTGATCCTAAACAAAGTTTAGATGTTGAGGCGTTTATAAAAGAGTTTAATGAAAATTATATAGATGATATTTCTGCACAAGGACAAGATATATTAAATGTTATTAGAGATATTACTGAAGATACTTTGTTTTATACAAAATGTTATTTTGATTTTGTTACTTTTGGTGAATGTTATACTTATGCGGATGTTGACGGTACTGATTTAATTAAAAGAACTGTTGGAGTTTTAGATGCATATCCTGTTCCAAATGATTCTCAATTTGTGGAAGATTTTGATATGTTTGTTGAAAGAAGAAAATTAACTTTACAACAAATATTAGATGAATTTGATGAATATCTTAGTCCAAACGAAAGGAAGTTTCTTGAAGGATATTATATGAGAGGAAGCGGAACTACGGATTATAATTTTGAACGATATATGGGATATTGTGAAGATATATGTTCAAAATTTACTCCTGTTGAAAGAGCTTTCTTTAAGAAACAACCTATTTTAAAAAGAGACTATAATGGAGATTTAATTGATGTTTGGCATGCTGTTTGGAGAGGAGAAGAAAGACAAGCTATTGTTACTTATGTTAACGAAATAGGAATGATAAGTCAGAGAATAGAATCTGATGATTATAAATTAGATTCCTCTAAAGGGGATTTGGATATAGAATATATTTTTACTCCTCAGGTTTATGAATCTGTTAGAATAGGTGCTCGTAATGATTCTATTTATCCTTATAAAGCAAGAGCTATTGCTTATAATAGAAATGGTAAACTTCCTTATAATGGATTAATGGAATTACTTCCTGGTTATGGAAGATTTAGTTTGATAGATTTGTTAACTCCTTATCAAGTATTCTATAATATAGTATCTTATCATAGAGAAATGTGTATAGCTAAAGCTAAAATGGATATTCTGCTTTTAGCCAAATCATTACTCGGTAGAAATAGTGAAGAAACTATTTATAGAATGATAGCAGATGGAGTTCTTTATATAGATGATAAAGAAGATCAAGGTATGCTTAGAGCGCAACAAGTTAGAATGTTGCAAGCTCATAGCCTTGAATATATTAAATATCTTACTGAATTGCTTACTGAAATAGACAATTCTGCAAAACTTGTTGCAGATATGACTCCTCAAAGATATGGAGAAATAGGTGTTAGTGCTGGTAAAGGAACTACTCAAGAAGCTATTGCAAGAGGTTCTATGGGAACTGTTATAATCGAATTTATGATGGATTGTTTAAGAGAAAGAGATTATGGCAGAGATATGGATTATTCTAAGCTTGCTTGGATAGATGGACTTGATACTTCTTTTAGAGATGAAAATCAAAAACTTAGTTATATAAGTTTAGATGTTAATTCTCACATTTATGCTGATTATGCGATTAAAGCAAAAAATTCTATAGTTGAGCAAGAGAAGTTACAAAATCTTCGTCAATTAGCTTTTAGTGCTGCTCAAAACGGAGATATGCAAATGGCTGTCGCAGCTATTGAAGGAGATAATATAGCAAAAATTTCTAAACTAATTGCTAATTTCCAAAAACAAAAAGAACAACACGAGATGGAAATGAAACAATTAGACCAACAACTTGAACAAATGAAACAAGAGTTTGAGTTGCAGAAAATAGCTGCTAAGGGTGAAGAAGATAGAAAGACTGCTGAACTTGAAGGATATATTAAAGAACAAATTGCTTTAATACAAGCTGATTCCAATATGATTAGTTATGATAATGGAGTTTCTGAAGAACTTAAACAACAAGGTGCAGAAAGACTTGAAGATAAGAGAGCTCAAGTTCAAAGAGAAAAGAATCAGTTAGATAGAGAAAAATCTATGCTTGATTTATACAATAAAGAACAAGATAGAAGAGTTAAGATGCATGATATTGATACTAAACTTAAAATAGCTAAAGAAAATAAAAATAAATATGATAAATCTAAATCCAAATAAAAGAATAGGTATCCCGATGAAAGTCGAGATACCTATTTTTGTTTCTATGGGTATCAGCAGGGCAGCAGAAAGGTCGTAATTTGTTGAATGATAAATCATTAAGGCGAATTTTGCTGCGTTCTGACAGTCCCATTTTGCTTCAGATTAGAAAAAATTTATCATATTTATTAGCAGTAGTTATAATAGTAAAAAAGAGATATTGTTGGAAAAAATAATAATTTTGATATATAAGAAATTTATTGTATAATTGCATCAAGTAAAACTGTTTTATTAATCATTTAAAAGAAAAAAATATGCCTGAAGATGATTTTGGTTTTGGTGGTCAACAAACAATAGTTGCACCAGATGAACCCGAAAAAGAACCTAAAGAAGAACCGAAGGATGATTTGAGTAATAATAAAGATAAAGATGATATAAGCGATACTCAAAAAGATGTCGATAAAAACGATAAATCTGATACTGATAAAGATAAAGATGATAAAAACGATAAAGATGATTTGTTTAATCAAATTAAACCCGGAGTTCAATTAGAAATAAGTGATAAAACTTATACAGTCGATGAGAATAACAATCTTGTCGACGAAAAAGGAAATATTTTCAAAAAAGCCGATGAATTAGAAGAATATTTGAAAACTCTTGAACAGTCTGATGAAGATGCTAATGAGGAATTAAATATTGATTCTATTCAGGAAGCTATTGGCATCGGAATTACAGATGAAGATGGCAAAGAAGTTAAATTTGAAAATACTCCTGAAGGAATTAAACAGTACGTTAATGCTGTAGTAGAAACACAACAACAAGAAATTGCTGAAACAACTCTTAACACTTTGTGGGATAAATATCCCGTGATTAAAGAAGTTCTTGATTATTATATTGCTAATGGAGAAAGTCTTGAAGGTTTCAATTCTGAAGCACCTAATTACGATATAGACATTGATGATAACGATGAGTCTCAACAAGAGTCTATTATCAAACTTGCTTGGAAGGAACAAAATAGAAGAGGTAATGTTGATGATTACATTGCTTATCTTAAATCTTCTGGTAAGTTGCTTAGTGTAGCTGAAGAAGAACTTGAGGGTTTGAAAGAATCTGCAAAAGAGAAAAAGCAAGCTCTTGCTAAAAGAGCTCAAGAAATTGCTCAACAGCAACAAGAAGAACAAGAACAATATTGGCAAGGTGTTAAATCTGTTATTGATAGCAAGAAAATTGCTGGATACAAAATTCCAGACACAATTGTTATTAAGCGAGAAGGAAAAAGCATTGCTGTAACTCCAAACGATTTCTTTAATTATATTTACAGAGTTGATAAAGAGGGAGTAACTCAATATCAACGAGATTTAATGAAAGATTCTGCTGAAAGTCGCCGTGATGATGAAATACTTCGAGCATTTTTAAAATTTACTGGAGGAACTTATGCTAATCTTGTAGATATGGCTATAAGTGAAAAGGAAGTAACTAAGCTTAAATTTAAAGCTAAGGCTAATAGAGAACATAGAAATACTGTTAAAGTAAAAACCGCAACTCCTAAATCTGGTAAAGAAATTGAGTTAGGTTATTAATCTTTTAAAATTAATCGAATTTGTCTTATGTATAAAATGAGAGAAATTTCGAGAGGTAAATATGATGATAGAGGTTATAGCAATGAGGAATCTCTTGCATATCTTCAATTAGTTAAACCTGTCGAAATTAATGCTTTTCTTACCTACAATTATGGTATGGATGATGACCGTTTCCCTCTTACATTTATGACTGAGGGTCAAGGTCGAAATGGTTCTGTAGATATTGATACTGTTCAATGGACTTGGCCTGTTATGGGTCGTATGAAGTTTACTGATATGCTTGTTCATGCGGCTATTGTTCCTGGTGCAACTGGTGTTAATGGTCAAGAATTTGAAGTTCATTTTGCAACGCATTGGTTTATTGAACAATATACTGTTGTTGCTCCTGATGGTCAAACTGTTTGCCGTATTCAGAAAGATTTAGGTGAATCGCCTTATGGTTATGGCTATCTGCTTAAACTTACTTCTCCCAATCCTACTGCTTTCTTAGCTGACGATTTACTTGAGGTTGGTAAATATTGGGCTCTTGGTGCTCCTATTGTGAGTGAGTCTTATTCTAAAGGTAACCGTAGTAATACTATGGGGCCTGGTAAAATGACTTCTCAACTTGAGTTCTATCGTTATAGCAAAGAAATTGCTGGTAATCTTGCTAATCAAATTTGCCAATATGAATTCAAAAACGCTCAAGGTGCTACTTCAAAACTTTGGGTTAATGAGGAAATGCGTCAATTTATCCTTCATATGAGGGTTATGAATGAGGAACGTTTGTGGCTTGCTGAATACAATCGTAATGTTAATGGTGAGATTGCTCTTAAAGATAGAGATAATAACAAACCAATTCCTCGTACTTCTGGTATGTTTGAAATCTGCCGTGAAAGCAATTATGATACTTATGGCGAATATCTTACTTTAAGCAAGATTAAGAGAACTGTTGGTGATGTTCTTTCTCGTGATACTGATGACGGTCATATGAACATTGTTCTTATGGGTGGTAAAGGTTTCCTTGAGGACTTTGATGAATCTATGAAAATGGATGCTAAAGAAAACGGTTTCTTAACTCCTCTTGGTGAAAAAGAAATTCAAGGTGCTCCTAATTCTCTTGAGTATGGTGCTTATTTCCGTAAGTATAAGACTGTTGATGGTCATACCATTGTAGCCAAACATTGCGCTTTCTTTGATAAAGGTACTGTTGCTGAAATGCAGAAACAAAATGGCGAGATTCATCCTCGTACTGGTTATCCTATGTTTAGCCACCAAGCTTGCTTTATTGATTTCAGTAATTATGAAGGAAATCAGAATGTTCGTATTGTCCGTCAGAAAGGTCAAATTTATAAGGCTAAAGTTCTCAAAGGTCTTACGGATGTTCCTGCAAGTTGGGGTGTTCCTGATACCAACTTTATTTCTACGGAAATTGATATGAGCCGTTATGAAATTAAAGGTTCTATTGGCCTTCAAGTTAATAACGCAACTCGTATGTTTATGTTAAAATGCGTTCTTTAAAAAATTAATTTGGATATGGAAGGAAGTTCTGTTGCTGGTGCTAAATTCGGATTAGGGACAGCAAGTAAAAAAGAAGATGAAGAAAAGAAAGAAGTTGTAGATTCTAAGGTTTCCCCCGTAAAGGAAGATGAAGAGTTGGATATGCCTTATACTGATACAAGAAGTGTAACTATTGCATTGGTTAAGAATTATTCTGATTTTAGAAGAGCAAACGAAAGAGTAATGCCAAAGAAAACTGATTATATTGGTTCTTCCATTACTTCTTCTCGTATATTATCTTCCTCTAAAGGTGAGATTGAAAGATATATGCCTGCTATTATTGGTCTTGCTTCAAATAATGAAAATTTTATTACAAGAGTTAAACAATATTTTAACAATATTCAAATTCCAGTATCTGAATTAGGGAAAACATTTGATATATCTTTTAGATATGATACTAAGCGAGATTATTATAAAATAAAAGCTAAAGAAGACGCTATTAATGAAGAATATGATTCTATTCCTCGACAAAATTTATCAAAGCTTCGTGAGGGTTTAAAAGATAAAATTAGTAAACTTAATGAACTCGAATCTACGAAATATATAGTTGGGTATCCCAAAAATGTCGAGGATTATTTGATGTATCGTCATTGTCTTCTTTATAACGATATAGCTAAAGATATAGCTTTTATCAATAGCGATAAAAATATAAGATTTTATTTTAAAGATAATAAGAAAGAAGCTGAAAAGGCTCAAAGACAGCGTCTTGAAATCAATAAAGCAAAAGCAAATTACTTATCTTGTCTTAATGATGAAGATTTGTTTGAAGCAGTGTTTATTGGTTACTGTGTTGCTACCGGTATGCCTGTTCTTACTTCTCTCGCTCTTGATGAAACTGAGAAACAAGATAGACTTGATAAATTTAGTACAGAACAACCTTCTAAATTTAACAAGATTTTCAGTAATAAAGATGTTAAACTCGCTGGTGTCATTGAAAAATTAATTGCTCGTGGTGAACTTATGAGGTTGCCGAATAATCAAAATATTCTCTCCTCTACGGGTGAGTTCATTGGAGCAAATATTGGAGAAGCTATAAATTGGTTTAAGAATCCTGAAAACAATACTGCTGTAACAGCTTTTTATAACAAATTAAAACTTATGTAATATGGATATTAAAGAGATGCACGAGTTGTTTCGACTTCTCGGTCAACAAATGGGAATAGAGAGAGTTCGTGGCATACTTCCTCATTCCATAGACGGATATATAAATGCTACGATTACTGAAATAATTAATAGTTTATTAAGAGTTAATACTCAGGAAACTTTAGTTAGGGCAAACAGATACAAGATTCTTCCGCAAGAAGCTATGCTTACTCCTGTAAATTCTCTTTCTACTCTTTACAAAGAAGAAAAAATAATTGTTAAACAAATAAGTGATTCTAAAAATGATCTTATTGGTTTTAAATCGAAAGATAAAATCCTTTATCTTTATGACTTTGTAATAAATTATGAAGGAGATGGGAGGTTTAGACATTGTAGATTTATTGAACCGAATAAAGTTGAAGAAACTCTTGATGATTATTTAAATCGTGCATCTCGTAGATATCCTATTATTACTGTAGTTTCAGTAGATGAACAGGAAGATGAATATAAGTTTGAAGTTTATTGTGGACAAAATTTATACATAGAAACTCTTAAACTTAGATACATTAAGGTTCCAAATACAGTAAAATTTGATGTTGATGAAAACAATGAATTAACTCAAAATGCTGTAAATTGCGATTTACCTGTTCATCTTCACAAAGATATTGTTGAATTAGCTGTTCAAAAGTATTTTAATTCTGTTGGTTCTACTACTCAGAAAGTTAATAAATAATATATAGAATATGCGACAATTTTTACTTGGTGGCACTGCTTATCCTTCTGGTGCAGTTGCTGGAAGCACGTCTTACGGTAATGTCGGTTTCGCTTATGTTGATAAAAGCGACAATAAGATGAAATTTGATGCCGACGGTACTGGTATTCAAGTCGATGGTGAGGGTTATCTTGTTCTTGTTCGTAGAAGCGAGGATATGGGTAATGTTGTTTTGCCTCTTCATAAGAATCATTTTTCTTATGTGAAAGGTGTATTTGATGATAGCAAATCGGGCAAATTTAGTGCTGAATTTACTATTACTGATGTAGATCCTTTTCTTGATTATACTGTTATAGTTGTTAAAAAAGGTAAAAGATTTAATGAAAGAAACAAGTGGACTGCTACCGTTCATAGCAAACCTTCTGATACTCCCGCTACTATAGCTCAAAAACTTGCTGATGCTATTAACGCAAATAAGGGTGCAGATGTTGAAGCTACTGTTTCTACGGCTACTATTACTATTGCTGGTTTAATCGATGATGTTGATTATAAGATTGTTCTTGCAGACGAATTAATTGACACCGAGGTTGAAAATGTTACTAATGTTATGGCTCCTTATGGAGATGCTAAGTATATTATAGATTTAGCAAATAAGGCTGCTGCTGATGCTGGTTTTGAATATACTTATCAAGATGATTTAAAGGCTTTGTATCCTAAGTATCCTCTTGATCCTCTTGCAGGAAATCCTTCTCAAGATGTTGGTTATACTATCTTTACTATTCGTTGTGCAGAACCTCGTGATATGAAAACTCGTGATGAAGTAGTTCATCAAATAATTCAAGTTGCTTTCCCCACAGGTAGTGAAGCTATTGCAACTTTTGAAACTGTTTGTAAAGCTTTAGCTGATCCTTCAAGGAACATTTATCCTACCGAATAAGTTAAACAATTTGATTGTATAAAGGTTGTTAATGATTAATATGTTTGTATTTAATCGTTAACAACCTTTATTTGCATTATGGAAATATTAATTGAAAGTTTTCAATATGGTATTGTTCCAACTCTCATAGTTTTAACTGCTTTTCTTGTAACAAAATATCTTGATAATAAAAAAGAAAGAGAACTTGCTAAAAAAAGTATAAAAGTTAATGCAGAAATATTGGATTGTTTTAACAATTTAAATGAATATTTAAAAAGAATAACTAGAGATATTATTGAAAAAGAAGATGATAAATGTGCTGCTGCAATTCGTTCTTCTTTTAGAGCTATGGCTCACTCTATTTCAAAATTTGCAATATTTACTATAATAAGCAATAATGTAAAAACAAATAGAGAAAATATATTAGATAATATACACAATACTGTTTATTCCGAATTTGCGACAGTTTATAATGAATTGCTTCTTTATAATTTTAGTGATCATAATATTGCTGATTATATTCAAGAAGATTGGAAAGAACAAATTGTTTCTGATTTAAAAAATATAATATTTGATGAAGATAATAGCAAAGAGAACAGAATATATACTGTTCATAATAAAATTAATTTAAGAGTTGGAAATTATATATCTTATGTAAATAAGAAATTTTTAGAAAATGACAAAAGTAGGTAAAATAGATTCTTTTGCTCATACTTTTGTTGACGCTTGTGTCAAAGAAGTTATAAGTGGAAGAGTTGGATTTATGAATACTGAATGTACTTTTGTTAGAAATTTAATGAAGGGCATAGCATATAAAACTATGATTTCTTCTAATGTTTTAAATGAAAATGCTCAAGAAGATTTTGATTATCTCGTAAGAAAATTGACTTATGATTAAAGATACAGAAGGTTTTATATATTTGGAAATTCCAATTGATTATGCTTGTACTTATCATAAGTTGTTAACATATATGGCAGATTATGGCATTGATGCTATTAAAGAATGTGATTCTGCCTGTAAAGGAAGTAACAAAAGTATAATTAAGTGTTGGAATATGTTTCAAGCTGCTATTGCAGCTTATTCAATAGGAAGAAAAAAAGAAGCTAATCTTCTCATTGATTATGTTAATGGTCAATTAGATTTAATATATAAGAAAACTGACTTTATTCCGGAACTAAACGGTTATATATATCCGATAGATGAAAATGGTCATGTTTTTGCAGTTTTAACTTGTAGAAACTATATAGAATTTTATGTTCATATAGAAGAAACAAATGAAGATTTTAAACAAGGTCATTTATATGCAAAAATATTAAACGATAGTTCTGGAGCAAGAGATTTTGAGAAGATAACTGATGAACAATTAGATTTGATTGTTAAAAGTATTTATAGAATATAAAATATGAATGAAGTAGAAGGATATTTAAGAGATTTAGGAAAAACCATTCCTTCTATGGAAGGTAAGTGGGATAACGAAAAAGAATATGAAAGACTTTCTATAGTTTATACCACTGATGGTTCTGACGATGATGGAGGAGAAGATACTCCTTCAAGCGAAAAAGTTTTAGTTCAAGTTATAAATAATCAAGGAGCTAAAGTAACTATTAATGGAGAAGTTACAACTTCTAAAAAAGTTACAAAAGGTTCTAATGTTACTATAATTTTAGAAAAGGAAGGTTATAGAACGAAAACTGTTACAATTCCTAATATACAAGAAGATTATGTTAATGATATAGAATTTGGAGAAGAAGATAGATTAAAATATATTGTAAATGTTACTTCTAATGTCCCTAATACAAAAATATATATTAATAACAGAGAACAAAACAGTATTGAAGTGTATTGGGGAGAAAATGTTTCTATAAAAGCAGAACCTGTTGGTTATTATCCTAAAGAGCAAACTGTTACCAATATTAGAGAAAATAAGAATATATTGATTGAGTTTACTGATGCAGACAAAATTATGACAAAATATGTTATAACTGTAGTTAGTAATCTTGAATATGATTCTTGTACTATAAACGGAGTTAATACTTCAATGGCAGAAATTTATGAAGGACAAGATGCAGCTATAGTAGTTAAGAAAGAAGGTTATTATGATCAAACAGAATTTTTAACAAATGTAAGAGCTAATCAAACTGTTCAAATAAATTTCACAGATGAAGATAAAATTCGTTCTAATATAACATTTTCAAGTAATAAACAAAATTGTTTATTTACTGCATTTGATGAAAATGATAATCCTGTAACTATTGAAAACAATTCTGTTATAGTTGATTATGACGGATATGTTAAAATAGTTGCTCATGTTGATGAATATAGAGATAAGGAAAAAGTATTTACTAATGTAAGGACTGATGATTCTTATTACTTTGAATTTACTGATGAAGATTTGCTTCCTGTATTTAAACTTTCTACCGATAAAGTTAATTGGAACAAAGTAATGTATGTGCCTCCGCAATTAGGTATTTGGATTACTTTATACTTTAAGACAATAAGCGGAACTGGAGTTAAAATGGGAACTGGTGGAGGAATTACTATTACAGGAGGAAATGTTAACTACAACTCTAATTTTGATACTGTTGATGGAGAACAAGTTTATAAAATTAGAATAAATAGTATTGATGCAGGAGCTCGTATAGGATTTGAATTTCATGAAAATTCTGATGATAATCATGGAAGTTTATATGGATATACAGGATATTATATAGTAAATAATTGATATGGAAGCATATGAAAAAAATTTAGGAAGAACAGCTGTTAGTTGTGGAGATGAACACGATAATAGAAATGAATATCCTAAAGCTTGTATAGTATATAAAGTGATAGATACTGTTATAAATTCTTTTATTTCTAAAAAAGCTGTTCCAAAAAATATAGAGTTAACCAATAAAGAATATTGGCAGCCAATAAGTTTAACAATACAATATATTTAATATGGTTAAGATAAGAGCTTTTATTTCTAAAAAAGCTGTTCCGAGAGGAATAGATATAGATAATAAAGAATATTGGCAACCTTATGCTGTTACTATAAAAGGAAAAGGAGGTCAAGATGATGGAGGAGATGATGGAGGCGGAGACGATACTGGTAACAAATATTGTACTATAAATATAGTTACTGTTCCTGAAAATGCAACAATAGTTGCAACAGATGAAGATGGAAATGTTTATAGAAGTAAAACTTTTCAAGTAATTAAAGGAAAACAAGTTACTATAATAGGTACTCCTGATGCTTCCTCTACGGGGTATAAACCGACTACAAAAATTTTAACTTCTGCTGAAACGAACCAAGATACTTTTAATTATAATTTTATATTAGATTCTGACATACCTGTAGAAGAAACTACTACTATAAATATAGTTTCTAATATAGCTGGAGTTTTAACATATGTTTATACATCTGACGGATTGTTATTAAACCCTGATGGTTCGAATACTGTTCAAAATATATTGATTGGAAGTGTTATAAAAGTTAAACCGGTTAAAGAAGGTTATAAACTTAAAACTTCCTCTGTAGGAACAATTAGTACAGAAGATGATTATGATGTTATAGTTGGAATAAATGTAACAAAAAATCTTCTAATCAATCTTTCTTTTGAATCTGTTTCTGATGAAGTTCCGATTATAAAAGGGATAGAAAACGATTATTCTGCTTTTTATGAAGCTCAAGAATTTGTAAGAAATTTTAAAGCAACTTTTTATAAAATAAGAATATATGGCGATTTGGCTATAAGTCTTGTTACTTCTTGGGCTCAAAGTGTTAATGATGCGAATGGTGGCCAAAGTATAACTGATGTTGAAGAAAGTCATCATGGAGAACAAGATATATCTTTTAAGTTAAATCTTTCTGAAAATAATACTCCTTTTAAAAGAACTTACAGTTTTACAATTATAGCTGAGAATAAGTCTGGTCAACAAGTTTCTAAATCTTTCCAAATATTACAACAACCTGAAAATGTTCAAACTTATAAAGTTAAAATAATTACTAAAGTTAATAATGTAATAACTGGAAATTCTGATATAATAAGAAAAATTGATGGAGAAAGTGTTATAGCTAATGAAGAAAAGGATGTTCCGAGTGGAGAAACTGTAACATTTTATGCCAAATATTTGGGAAAAGAAATTATACAAGATGTTGTTATAACCAATAATTATGATTGGGAAGTTAATTTTGAAGTAGTTAATATCAGTTTAGGAACTGTAAAAGATGAAAACGATGAATCTTTTAATACTTGGAAATTAACTCTTGTTGTTCCGGTTTTAGGAATAAATATAGATAATTGGAAAACAGAATTAATACCTGTTATAAAAGGTACAGAATATGTAGTTACTGGTAGAGATACGAGTGGACAAAGAGCTGATTATAATTCTGGAATACAGATAGCAGACGGTTATCAATTAAATGTAGTATTTGGAGGAGTTCCTAAATACAATGTTATAGTAAGACCTGTTGATGAAAATGATCACGATATAATTGGAGCTTCTGTTACTTTAAAAGTAGGTGTTGTTAATTATAACAACGGTTCTTCTTTTACAAGCGGTACAAAAGTTGGATATGTTATAGAAGCTGACGGATATGAAATTGCTTCTTTAAGCGATGGTTCTGCTTTAGCTATTATAGCAGGTGTTACTCAAAATCCTGTTAAAGTAACTTTAACGAGAATTGTTCAAAATGTAGATGTTATAATAAGAACTACTCTTAATGGACAGTTAGCAACTGGAGCTCAAGTATTTATTGAAAATCAATATGTTGGAACTGGTTCTCCTTTTACTGTAGAAAATCTTGTTAATGGAAATTCTTATAATTATAGAGTAGAACTTGATGGACAACTTCCTACTGGAGGAGTATTTACTGCTAGCCCTAATTTAACAGTTGATGTTGAATATAGCGCTGCGCCAAGTAAATATTTGCTTAGTGTAACTATGTTAAATCCTTCTGATGCAAAGATAGAGGTTAACGATTATACTGATGGACATTTATATGTTGCCTATGGAGAATTATATCAACAAATAGGAGCTGGTCACAGAATTACTATAAAATGTTCTAAAGACGGATATGCTACAAAGTACATGCCTCATGGTGCTGGAGATCTTCCTCCAGGAGATGAAAACGGAACGATATTAATGGATGGTAATAAATCTTATTTAAATATTAGTTTAGATCCGTTTGCTCCAATAAGTTCTTATACTTATAAGCTCAATGTTAATCCTTCTGATGCAAAAGTAGAATTTTATACATCAGGACAATATGAAGAATATCCTAATAAAACCATTTATGTTCAAGCTGGAAGCACTGTTCGCTGGAGAGTGAGTAAACAAGGTTATGTTACTCAAGAAGGAGAATCAAATGTTATAAGCGGAAATACAGAAGATTCTGTTACTTTAGCACTAGAACAACCGAATGTTAACAACAATGTTTTATTTTCTATTCGTTCTATAAAAGATAAAGATACTAATGAAGATATAGATCCAAGCACTGTTACTGTTAAATTACAACTTAAAGGTATAAATCAACAAGACAACAAGACTGTAACTCAAGCCGATATAAACGAAGTTGTTGATAATCCTTCTTCTGAATGGGATGCAGAAATAGGAAGATTCGGCGGAGTTGCTGAAAAAGGAACAGATGTTAAAGTTTTAATTACTAAACAAGGATATGATTATTACAACAGATGGGGCAACAATTATCCTAATTTTACAAGTGTAATAAACATAGAAGCTAACTATGAAGGAAATGTATTGCATTTAGATGTTATAATGCAAACTCCTAAATGTTCTTTTGTTCTTTATCCTATACAAAATATAAGTGAAGAAGAAATAATTCCTGATGCAGTTTATATAAAAGAAGGAAACGGATTCTTTACTGAAGCAGACAAAATTAATTTGGTAGGAAACAGATATAGAAAAGAAGTAAACAGAGGAGCAAACGTTTATTATCTTGTTTTAAAGAATGGATACTATGGAGGAAACGGACATGTAGATAATGTTAGTTTTAGTCAAAGTAAATCTGTTACAATGGCTGCTACTCCTGTAGTAGATAGTGTTGAAGTTACTCTTCTTGGAAACTTTAGACATAGAGGAGCTATAATTGATCCTATTCTTAATCAAGGTGGAATGACTATATATGATGCTCCTGTTCCTATAGCTTATAGTTTAACAACTTATAGAACTTGTCCTTCTTCTTATGTTGGTTCTAATAATGCTTATCAATATAAATTTGTTGTTCCTAAGAACGAATTAATATTGTTTACTACTACTTATAATAATAGAGTTGTATCTTGTATAGGTTCTTTTAATAAAAATACTAATATATTAATGAATGTTGAAAACGAACCTACTTATACTCTAAATAACGAAACTGTAAATTCTCCAAATTTGTATGTATATCATATGATTGATGGCGATATAAGTTATAACACTGATCAAGAATTTGATTTTAATTTAAGAGATATTATAAATGTAAATGTTCCTGATAATAGAGGATTAAGTCAAGATCATGCTTTAAGATACTATATAAATAAAGAAGTTGAAGGATTGCATATAGAAGCTGAATTAGATACTACTGTTTCTCCTTTAAATACTATTGAAGAAAATATTCCTTTTGGTGATATGTTAACTCTTTATTGTAATTTTGTTTATGCATACATTAATATAGTTGTTGATGGACAAATTACAAAAGTTGATTTAAATAATCCTCAAGAAGAAACTTATGCTTACTTTGATTATACAGGAGAAACAAAGAACATAACTATTCAATCAAACGATAATTGGAGTATAGAATAACATATTAAAATTGGCCAATTTTAGTATTATTCAACAAATTTAATTTAATTTACGAACATTTTAAACATTTTTCAATTATGGAAAACGGTGAAATGAATAAGGAATATGCAAACAAGGGTGTTGGTAATACCGCTTTAGGTCTTGGTATTGCAGGCACTGCTCTTGCTTTAGGTTCTATGGGTTTATTTGGTCTTGGTGGAAATCGTGGTCAAATGAATCCTCAAATGAGTCCTTTTGTTACTACTCGTGAATTTTATGATAATGTTCTTGCTATGCAAGATAGAAGATTTGATGATTATAAGAGTATGAGAGATATAACCGATGTTTTACTTGAGAAGATTAATCAAATTAATGCTAAAGTTGAAGTTGCGGCTGCTACTACTCCTCTTTATGTTCAGGCTGAAACTGCTGCTCGTAAAGCTGCTGATGCTATTCTTGTTTCTTACATGAATGGTAATTTTCAACCTGTTGAAATAGCTGAAGTTACTGTTGGCAGTGGTGCTACTGCAAGAACTCCGTATAATCCTTTGTTTAATTTAGGTTTCTGATTTATTAATTAATGTTAGCAAGGAGAATGTAAAAATTCTCCTTGCTAACTAATTTTTATTTAAAACAAATTTACAAGTTATGTTAAAAGAATTAATTAGAGCTATTTACGAAATAGCTAAAGCAATTAAAGGAGATGATGGAAACGGTGGAGGAGAAACTTCTAATGATAACGGTTTATATGGAGCAGATGGAATATTAGTACAAGATGATGAACACGGAAGTTTTGTTTATTTATCACAAAAAGAATTATTTGATGATTTTAAAGTAAATTTTCAACAATATATCAATGGTGGTTATGGTAGAAATATATATTTCTTATATACCGAAAACAATATAGATAAATTGTTAAAACCTACAACAGGTTCAATAGGAAAAACTTATCAAGTTTCAAGCGAACAATTTCAATTTTTTATTAATTTTTTAAACGAACATAGTTTAGAAGATTATGAATTGATTTCTATACAAGATTATCTTGACGAATCTGATGTACAAAAGATTACAGAAAAGTTAGGAAACAATGTATATCTTTTTCAATATAGTGCATAAATGATTCAAGAATTAGGAAGTTTTATTCTCAATAATTTTGATTTTGGTTTCGTAATATCTGTAAACATTATTACTTATGCCATTATTAAAATTATTGAGAATATAACTAAAAAGAAGCTTAAAAGAATATTTAAAATAATAGCAACTATTATAGTTACTATTGGTTTTGATTTTATTTTTATTAAATATACTGAAATAGATAAACAAATACTTCTTAATAGTTCAATTCTTGCACCAGTTGCTTGGGATTGGGTTATTAAACCTATTTGTAAATTAATTAAAATAGATTACAAAAACTTAGACAAAGAATAATATGTTTGAAGGTGAGATTATAAAACTTTTAAATTCTTTAATAAAAGAAGTAAAAGAACTTAAAGAGGAATATAAAAAGAATAATCCTGAAGAACCTGTAGAATAATTAAAAATATTATGGCAAATAAATCAATTTCGGATTATCAAAGAGATATAAATAATATTGATAATCAAATAGCACAATTAAATCAACTTAGACAAAGAACTGTTGATTTATATAGTAGAGGAATTGGAAATTCTCCCTCTACGGGGGAAACTCTATGGAATAAAATTGATGCTGAAATAACGAATTGTGATAAATATATGCTTGATATAATCAGTAAAGATAGTAATTATATAGCCATTAATAATCAACTAAATGCAATAGTTCAACAAGAATTATTATTGCTTGTACGAGATAAAGTTGAACAAAGAGAAGATGGAAAAAGATTGCTTGAAAAACAATTAGAAATAGTAAAAAGTATTAAAGAACAATCTAAAGAATCAAGAGATGCAGAAATGATGCTTTTTGCTCGTTTTAAAGAATATTCTCAACTTCATCCAAATACAACTTATGAAGAGTTTTTAACAAAAGCAAAATAATTATGAATGTAAAAGATATATCTTCGAAAAGTAAAACATATTTTATTGATTTAGTTGATAATCTTGCTCAAACAAACTTTATGATAAGTGTTGCAAAACCAGCAATAAATTTGGCAATAGAAAACAATTTTTATAAAGTTGAAAATATTTTAAACGCTATTGCAGATAAAGATAATAATATAGATATTGATAAACTAATCGACGATACTATAAAATCGGTGTTAAACGGAAGAAATGGAGTTTTGCCTGTAGGGAAGATATGTAATCTTAAATTTGGAGATAATTCTATGAAAGTAGAACTTCCTTCTTTAAATTATTATGTATCTTTTAATTCAGATGATTTTATTAAATTTAAAAACTATCTTTTAGGAAATGGGACTCAAACATTACATTGAAGAACATATTAACGAGTTTACTCACGAGAAACTTGTTGAAGTAAGTGAACTTCTTGCAAAAGTAGTTGATAATCATGTAGAAGATCACATTGATAAAATTAAAAAGAAAATTGCTGGTATTAAAAATGATTATCATTTTGATGAAGAAACGGCAAATGCTTGTGTTGAAAAAATGTATTATGATGAAAATGGAAAGAAGTTTGCTCCTTATTGGCCTTTAGATGTTGTTAAACAAATATATGATTCTTATAAAACAAAAGAAGAGATTCTCAGAATTTATAATTTATATGATTTTTATGTAACTCTTAATATGATTAAGAGCGATAATTATAAATTATATAAAAAGAGATTTGGTGGATATTCTGATAGTCAATTAGATAATATTTTTGTAGAAGATGCAATAAATTGGCTTGATGATAAGGATAATCCTTATGGCGAACATAAAATTTGGATGTATTTAAACAAATAAACAATATATTATGGATTTTAAATTTGGAAAAGAGCTTATAAAAGCTTTATACAAAATTAGAGACGCTATTAATAACAAGAAAAATAATGGTGGAGAAGAACAGAATAATGGTGGAGAAGGAAGTGGTGATATAAAATTAATAGGTGGAGGAGAGGATTTTTTCTTTTATGATTCAAAAGAAATTATTGTTCCAGAATTACCATCTCGTTCTTCTGCAAATTCTATTGCATTAAGTGAAATTTATAGTGAAGAAGATATAAATACTATAAAAGATATATTTAAAAGAACATTAGATTGTTTAGAGTATAACGAAGGGTTTAGAAAATTTAGATTTGAAAATAATCCTATGCCAGATGGAGTTGTTTTTGATATTCATTCTTTAACACCTGTGAGTCATATTTTTATATCAAATAAACTAAGTGAACAAATTGAAGAGAGTGTATCAATTGCATCAAGTTTTACAACTTATACAATTCGTATTACAAATAATTCGTTTAATTTTAATTTGCAAACTGCATTTACTAATTCTGACTCGGCTGTAGGTTTAACAATTGATTTTTCTAATGATTATCTGTTTTATGACAAAACTACTGGAAAATATATATGGGAAATGGAAGGTTTTGATATAGATACTCTTATAACCGGAAACACTCTTGTTGATTATGCAAATCTTCCTATTGACTAAAGAAACACAATAACAACAAAAAAAAATAAATTATGAAAGAATTTATTAGAGCTCTTTATGAAATAAGAGATGCTTTATTAGGAAATAATAATGAGGGGGGGGAACGATAATAATTCTGAAGAAAATTCTTTGTTTTCTTTAGATAATGTTCCTGTCGCTGTAACATTTTATTATCCTATGATAGATCCTCAAACACAAAAACCTTATGGTTTCGGACTTTTTGATAATGAAGGAGAAAATTTTATTAAAGGAAAATATACTGATATAGAAAATTTTTGTAATGAACTTAAACATAAAAATGAAATAGGAGAAGAAGGTACTATAGGTGCTTTTATTTTCTTATATGAACAAAACAATTTATCAAGCTTTAATTTTTCTGATGTTAGTTATAATCTTAGTGTTAATTGTTGGCGTGCAGGTATAGCACCTATAAACATTATGAAAAGTTTTGTGTTTGATGATAATAAAACATATTATTATTTTTATAACAGAGAAATTATTATAGATGAAGATAATAGATGATTAGCGAATTAAGACTTTCTCAGATAATTGCTACAATTACTGAATTATCTGAAGAGAAAAAAAGAGATTTATATAAATTTCTTATAGAATTAAAAGAAAAAACAGATTCGATTCCTGATGATAAAACTCTTAATGATATTAAAAAAGCTATACAAGATATATTAAGAGCATTGGGAAATAAGGTAGATAAAGTTCCTGGAAAAGGACTTTCTGCAAATGATTTTACTGATGAGTTAAGACAAAAACTTGTTACTATAGTAGGAAATGTTCAAGCTAATTGGAATCAAACAGATGAAACAAAACCGGATTATATTGCTAACAAACCTAATTTAGATAATATAGGAGTTCAATCTGATTGGAATGAAGACGATGTAACAAATCCTTCTTATATAAAGAATAAACCTACTATTCCTTCTGCTCCAGATTTAAGCGGATATGAAGTTGTTCAAAATAAAACAACATCTTTGTCTGCTCAATCTACAGATAAACAATATCCAAGTGCTAAATGTGTATATGATATAGTTGGAGATATAGAATCTGTATTAAATAACATATTGGGTATTTAATTATGGCAATATCTAACAAATTACAAGATATTTTAAATTGTAAAGCCGCCATAAAAGATGCAATAGAAACTAAAGGGGTTACAGTTGGTTCTGTGCCCCTTAGTTCCTATGCAGAAAAAATATTAGAAATTGAAACAGGAGGTGGCGGAGATGTAATAGTATATGATTATCCTCTTGTTAAAGTAATGGAAGAGGATTGGAATTCTACAACAAAAGAAGATAATACTTTATACGCTATAATATAAAAAAATATGAAACAATTTGTATTAGATGGAGATGTTGTTAAAAGGTTGATGTATAAAGAACCAATAATAGAGGAATTATATGAACACAATGGATTACAATGGGATTTTACAAATTGGTATTTTAATACAAATCAACCTTCTGCCGAAATTGATGTAACAAAAGGAAGGATAGTAATAAGAAAATTTAAACCTAATGAGCCTATATTAATTTCTAATTTTACAGGAAATGCTTCTAATGGAACACCTAATGCAGATGATATTTGTGCTATAAGTAAAAATTTAAAAATAAATGTTAGCGGAATACCTGCAAACAACCAAATATTTGGTGATGGAAAATATTATGAAAATACAAACAGATTTGCAGGTCAGGTTACAGGTAGAATATATGGTCTTGGATTTCTTCTTTATTCTAAAACACAAGCTTCTGGAAGACCATTAGATATGTGGGGAGAATTGCCATTTAGTTGTTATGTTTGGGAAGGAATAACAATGACAAATGGTACTTGGGTTCAAATGGGTTCCGATACTTCTGCTTTAAGAAGTGATATAGAGGGAGCTTATAATAGATACGGTAAAAATTTTAATTATAATGATACAAAAATACTTCCAGATTGGAGAACATTTTATACCGAATCTTATATGAATAAAGATTTCCAATTATCTATTGGATTATATACTAATGTTCAAACAGATAATGATGGTTTTATAGAATTACAAACTCCAATAACTATATCTTTAATTGCTTCTTATTGTGTAGATCCTACTACTCAAGAAGCTTTTAAACTTTATAGAAAAAACGAGTTATTATATGAAAGGGATAGAAATATAGAGAATTTATATAAAGTTTATAATTTATTAAAAGAAGATAGAACTTGTCCATATAAATCTCAATGGCAAAGAAATTTAGAAGATGGAACTCCTTTAGGTTATAATCTTCAATATATTTTTGATAGAAGCGATTATGATTATCAAAAAATAACTATTCCTGTTGCTACAGACTTAGTTCAAGCGATTAATGATGAAATGCCGTTAAAGTTTGCTATAACACAATTTGATATTGGTAGAAATAAATTTTGGGAAACTATTGTTAGAGCAATAAATCAAAAAACTATAGACGATGTTGTTTTTTGTTATCATTTGTTTAAAAATGCTAAAGGTTTGTCTGAATTAGATTGGCAAACAATAGGAGATTCTACATTACACGGTATAGTTATAAATCTTGGTTCTGGTTATCCTTATGTGATGAATCAATGTTTTTATGGATGTGATGTGCCTGCTGTTACTATTAATTGTCAAGGAACATTAAATGATTTAGGAGATACTTTTGCTTATTGTGATGCAAAACATATTAAAATAGGACAAGGAATTACTATAAGAATTTTATCTGGAGCTTTTGAAGCTACTACAAAACTTGAATCTCTTGAAGGATTGGTTGTAGGAAATAAACAAAATTTAGTAGAAGTTAATGGAGTAAATTGTTTTTTGTCTTACGATACTATAAGTTTACAATATAGTTTTGAATCTACTAATTTACAAACATTATCTCTTAGTGGAGAAGATATGATTGTTTATCCATATTGTCCACAAATGTTTGGATATTATAATTATCAAACAAAATTAAAAACTGTAACAGGTGTTGCTTTAGATTTTAGATTAGTAAATCCTAATGATATATATAATTGGGGAGTAAGGCAAGACTATGAACATCCTATATTTGGAAGAGCAATAATAGAATCCATTCAAATTAAAAATCTTAATAAAGGAAATTGGACAATTCCTCTTCCATTAGATGATACTTCTGTTATATATCTTTTAAACAATATTTATGATTTAACTTCTAATGACGGAGAACATTTAGAAAGAGATGACAATAGTTTCAACGGATGGGGTCATAGTTATACTAATCAAGAAACTCATAAAACTATAAGATTTAATCACGGACATTATGCTCAAATAACTAAAACTAATTGGACTGGTAGAAAAATATTTAAACTTCAAGCAAATGTTGCTACTCAAATATCATTAATGTTAAAGGATCAAGGTACTATTGTTTTAAATCAACAATTTAATATCGGAACAAGCGAAACTATTATAGATAGAAGCGCAAATACTTTTGATGAAGTTAGAATAGGAATAAATTTACAAAATTCTCAAAACGATGTTGTTTTAATACTTAGTGATCCTTTTGATTCTGCTGCATCTACAACAACAAGTGCTACATTAACTCTTAGTGGAGTTCAATATAAAGCAGATTTTGATACTGCTATTGCTACTGCTCAAGCAAAAGGTTGGACAGTCAATTTTGCTTCATAAAAGATTTATTTGGAATTTGCAAATTTTTTTGTATATTTGCGTTATAAATAAGAAAATAAATGGCAAGTATAGAACAAGTTGTTTCTGAAATTGCTCATAGTGTTCAGCAACCTAATAGTGTGCCTGTAAGACGCGCTATTAGGTTAGCCGTTATACATAATCGTAATAAATTAATTAGACAAAGTTTTCAAAATCATAATTATATTGATAAAGTTCTTCAACAAAGATTCAGAATTACTTTAACTAATATAGAAGATGGAGATACAAACATTCTTGCTGAATTAGGAATAGATTATGAAGATTATCTTGGAGAATTTGCTTCTGGTCAAAGAGTTATTAAAAGAAGTTTACAAAGAGTTCCAAGACCAGTAAGATTGGATAATAATCTTCCTTTTCTTTCAGTAAGAACTACAGGTTTTTATAATTCTATTTCCATTCCGTTTGTTAAAGAAGGTGCAAGTAGGTTTTACAGACATCTTCCTGGAATGTGTCAAGATATTTCTTATGATTATATAAATCAATATATTTATCTTGATATAACGAAAAATGAGAATTATATGAATCTCGAATCTATAATTGTCGAATCTCCTTTCGAATATCCTACAATTATAGATGATGAAGAAACTGTTTATTCTGGTATTCAAGAAGAACATTGTGATGGAAATAAAACTTATACTGCTGATGATGAATTTATGATTTCTGAAGATATGATATATGATATAAAGAAACTTGTCTTAGACGAATTTAATGTGTCAATGTTCAGACAAACTAATGAAGTACCATTAGAAAATCAAATGAGATAATATGGCTATAAACTCAGCAACAGATGTAAACAGTAAAACTGTATATCTGAATATGGTAAATAAAGAACGAGGAAAAATAAATCTAATTACTAATAAATTAAATAGAATCCTTGATGCTAAAGAAAAATGTTATAATTGGATTCTTCCCCGTAAAGAGAGTATATACAAATCTTATAATATAGACCTTGATAATTATAAAATAGAATTTGTTAATAAACAATATAATCCTGAAAAATCTCTTGAAACAAAAGCTTTGTATTATCTTCGTCATCCAAACGGTGAAGATAGACAATTAATAATTCAATTAGCCAAATGGTGTTCTTTATTAAGAAGTGAAGTTGAAATTCAACAAAAGCTCGAAGTTTCAAGAATAAAACTTAATATGAGTTATAGAGAATTTCAGAAATATATATTTGATTATTATTGTAAAGTTCATAAAGTATTGCTTCAAGGAGATGCTTATAAATTTGGAAAAGGTCTTGGAACTATTTTTCTTCGTACAATTGATATGACTACTGGATCTCACAGTAGAATAGATTTTGCTAAAACAAGAGCTAATAAATTAAAACTGTTAGCTGAGGGTAAAAAGCCGTATAATGAAAGAGAAGCTAAACAATGTGAACTTGAAAACATTCCTTATGATGGTGTTCCATATATCGTTTTAAGAAATGAAACTCAAGCAGTTGTTTTAGATATTACTAACAGTAAATATTTTACTTCAAGAGGACGAATTAGTTTTAATATGAAGAAATATCTTAATCTTAAATATCGTGGAATGAGTTATGAAGATATTATAAACAAATATTGTCCGACTGAAGAAAGTGTTGCTGATTTACAAGCAGATTTATATACAAAACGGAGTATTCTTGGGGTTATGAATCCTGGAATAACTCAAAAATTTAAAAGATAAATTATGAGTCAAGTTGTAAAAGGTGATTTTACTGCAAACAAAGATTCGGGTAATGGAAACGATACAGTTCAAATAACTGTTCCTCAAAACGATACTGCACAAAGAAAAACTGGTACTTTTGTTATAAAAAATTCTGATGGTACAAAACAAATTACTCTTGTTTGTACTCAGTTAAAGAATGGAGAACAGATGATTAATTATATTGCAATTGCTTGTGAAAGAATTCTTCAAAGTCAAAATATAAAAATTACATTAAGTCCTTCTCTTACATTACGTGCTAATAAAATACCACGAATAATTGTTAATAAAAAACTTATTAACTATGATTGGGAAAATGCAGGGACAATTGATATAACAAACGATATACAACCTGGTTCTTCTCAAGATTTTATTATTCAAGATTTTCTTAGTCAACAAATGATTGATGATGGTTGGGATTGGGATTGTATATTTGAAGATACAGCAATTCATAGAAGTGCTGATACTTATGGTATAGAACTTGCTTTGATGGATTCTTCTGGTAATTATCCTGCTGCATAATTATGAATAAAGATAAATTTACAACAGTTCAACGAATTATAGCAAAAATAGATAACGATTTTAATCCAAACAATACTGATTGGATTCCTCGAGTACCAGCTTGGTGCATTGATGCTATGAGTCAAATAGATGCACTTATGGAATTTAGACAAAAGAAAAAACTTATTGTTAAAGATGGTAAAGCAATAAGTGATTGTTGCTTAACTAATCTTAACAATTTAAAAGTTTATGATGAAAATGGTTGTGAAGTTCCTTTAGCTGGCAGAAAGAGTTGTTGTGGAGGTTATGGTGATGCTTCCTCTACGGGGAAACAAGAAAAAGCTCCTACTTCTGATTTTAGAATTCATCATATGAGAACTCATAGAACTGTTGAAGTAGAAGCTGATCCTACTAAATATGTTGAAGAAATTATAGATGCAAGAGCTACTCAATACAATAAACCTGGTTATCCTGCACGCTATAATGTCGTAGAAACTTATAGAACAAATAAGCCAAATAGAAATTATGTTCTATCTGGCGGATATACTTTAGAACTTAATTATGATGCTGAATTTGTAACTATTGAATATGATGGTATAGAAACTATGACTGATGAAAACGGAATAGAGTTTCCTGTAATTCCAAATAATGGTACTTTAATAGAAGCTATTGCTTATTATTGTATGTACAAAATGCTATGTCGTGGATATAAACATCCAGTATTTAATCTTCAAGCTTCTCAATATGGTACAAATCCTTTTTATATTTGGAAGAGTATGAAAGATGAAGCTGAAAGAAGTATTATTAATGATGGAGTTGATGAAGATGCAAGTAAATTGTTTAGGAGCAGTTTCTTCATTAATACCTTTCAACCGAGAAATTAATCGTAATAATGCCCCTCAATGACGCAGAAGTAGGTCGTATTTTAATTGTGTAACCAAAATAATACAGTAAATAGTTGAAAAATCTACTATCGTCTGAGGGGCTTATTTTTAACAAAATTTAATAATAATTTTTAAATATGCCGAGTATTGTAAAAGAACTTAATCTTAACAAACATCCCAAAGATTGTAAAGATTTAAGTCTTATTTACGCGAGGAATGTAATGATTAGTAATGATTTAAGTTGTTTACAAAACGAATATAGCATTACTGGGCATAGTACATTAAACAATTATCTTAACGGAAAATATATAGCCGGATACATTCCTTGTAATACTGAAGTTGTTTTATTTGTTGTTGATAATATAAATTCAGAAAACTGTACAATAGTTAGATACAACGAAAAAACAGATTCTTATATAGAGTGTATAAAGAATTTTAAATACTATGGTGGAAAATTAAGAGGAACATTTACATATAATGTTAAAGATGATTTAATTATAGCAGTTGCTGAAAGCGATAGCAATAGAAACGATGCAGTTCCTCTTAGAACAATAAATCTTGGTAAGTTTGATACGAATACAGAAGGAAACGATAAAGGACTTACAAACGCAGAATTTTCTATAAATCCTGAAATAAAACTTCCTTCAATAAATAATATCGAATATGTACCTGGAAACGCTTATAAAGGTTGGTATCATTTCTTTATAAGATTTAAAGTAAATTCTATTGATTATACAAAATGGTATAATTTAGGACATCCTATTTTTATTTGTGATATAGAAAAACAACAAATATTTAAATACGGATTTACTAATTATTTACTTTGGACTCTTACTGAAAGGCATATTCCTGATTCTGATAATAATATGCTTAAAGGTACTCCTGAAGGAAGATATAATATTGCTGGTTTCTTAGATTATTTTTCTTCTGACATTCCTATATCAAATGAAACTGTAGAATTTGACCTAAACTTTCAAAATATAAATCTAAATTATTATCAAATAGGATTCATTTGTGTTACTAAAACTGATAACAAAGCGTTTAGAACAAATGATATTTCTAAAGATATAACGAGATATACTCTTGATATAAGCAAAACTTCTGAATATTCTGTTGATAGTTTAATACTTGAAAATTATAACTATTATAATGTTAAACATATAGTTAATTATGATAATAGATTATATATTGCTGATTATTCTGAAAAGAACAATCCTGCAATAAGTTCTTCTCAATTAAATAAAATCAAACTTACATATACTAAAACAAGAAAATCAAATGCAGACATTAAATATGAATTAATTAAAAAATCTGCACAAGGTGGTTCTGAAGGTTCTTATATAGATTTTGAATCAACTTCTCCAGATTCTGATGAAGATAATAGTCCTGTATTTATAAATACTAAAAACAGTTATAATGATAGGAAAAAACATCCTACTTTAATTCCTGGAGAAATATATAGTTTTTATATCCATTTTGTAAATAAATACGGTGAAGCTACTGATGGATATAAATTGCAAAATGTAAACGGATATGCTGCAAGTGCTCAAATGCAAAGTAGTGCTAATGCTGCAATCTCTTCCCTACGGGGAAATAATACTAATCTCGAATGGTATCAATTACCATTAACTGCTGAAGATATAAATAGTGATTGCTTTATTCCTTTTGAAAATACTAATGGAGATAAATTATTTAAGGTTCCTTTTGATGAATTTCAAGTTCAAGGATTAAATGTTATAGGAAACATTTATACTTTAAATATAGATTTATCCGGTTTTACTCTTCCAGAAGGATATATAGGATATTATCTTAGTTATGAAAAATTTGAATCTACTATAAAATATAAAGGTTTTCTTACAATATTTGATGCTTCTGAACAAGAAGAATTAGGAAAAGTACCTCCTGGAAACGAATCATATCCTAATACAGATGCTGCAATAATTTATTCGAGTGATGATTTTTATGAAGGAACTATAAGAGATTTATATGAAAAGAATACAATAACATATAAAAATTATAATAAAGTAAACAGTAGTGATATAAGAACTGTTAATTTTTATACTTCTAATTTGGATATAGACGATAATGTTTTGTTAGACATTAATTATTTATATGTTTCTAAAAAAAATTGTGTTAAATACAATATTCCAAGATATGGATGGAAAGAAGATATAGATTTTATAAATGCTAGATTTCCTGCTAATTTGAATGCAATAGAACAAACCGGAATAAATGTTAAAAAGTTATTTAAAATAGATAATATAAGTTTAGCTATTGCAAACGATTATTCTAAGAATAAAGAAGATGTAGGAACAAGTTTACAATTTAATGCTAATGCAGATTTAGCTTCTATTTTATCAAATAGTAAAGTTAAGGCATATCTTGTTAAATTAACAAGAGATGTTTATATTTCTGAAAACAAAAATCTTACAAAGTTTACTGATATATTTTATGATTTAGGAAACAAATCTATAACAACAGGATTAAATGGATTTATTACTTATAATTGTTTTGCTATTTATGATTATAACAGATTTATACTTGATACTGTAAACAATTTCATATTAAGCGAGCAATATGGTCAATATTATGCATCAAATGCTGCAAATGATGTTTTTATAATGCCTAAAAATTGGAAATCTGATGATGGTTATTATGCAATAAAATTTATGTATAATAACAGAGCTCCAATTTATTATTTACAATTTGCTACATATGATGATAAATTGAATGAAGCTAAAAGTTTTAAATCTGTTCCTGCTGTAAGATTAACTGTTGCAGAATATCTTAATGATGAAAAAGTTAATCAAATATTAACTTATGCTAAAAATCAACCAGTTACTCCGAGCGAATATGTTGATTTGTTTGAAAACAGATATTTGCCTGCTGATACATTAAATCCTAAATCTTTTATTGCTAAGAGGAACGATTATGATGAAATAGATTATTACAATAAGAGAATAAGAAGAAGTAATGTAATTTCTGATGAATCGTTTGAAAATAGATGGAGGTGGTTTGGAGTAGACCAATATAAAGATATAACTGAAAATAAAGGAAAGATTACAAATTTAGTTGGTATAGGTTTAACATTACTTGTTCATACCGAACATTCGTTATTTTCTTTTGATAAAAAAGCTATGATGGAAAGTGTTGGACAAAATGTTCAATTAGCTATGCCTGACACTTTTGATATACAATACAAAGAAGTGTTTACTTCTAATCTCGGAATATGCGGTTTGCAAGATGATGAAGCTTGGATAGTCGACCAATTTGGTTACATATTTTATGATAACGATAATCACAGAATTTATAGATTTGGTCAACAACAAATAGAAAATATAGACAATAATATAATTCAATTTTTAAATAAATACAAACCTTATTTTATAAGATTTGCAAATGATAAAGAAAGCAACAGACTTATTGTTGTAATAAGATTTATTTATGGAAATTATGATGAAGAAATTACTTTAAGTTATAATTATATAATAAATGCTTGGATTAGTTTTCACGGATATACATATAATAGAGCGTTTAACACAAAGAATATGGTGTACTATTTGAGAGATTTTACTAATACAGAAGTTTATACTATAAATAGTATGACTAATTATAGTCAAAACGAAAATAGTTCTAAAAATAAAAATTATAATAATTTTGAAAATACCAATTCTGTAGATGTTCAACAAGATTCGAGAATAGATATAATAATAAATGATATTTATGATTTAATAAAATATTTAGAGTTTATTAGTTATAAATTATATAAAGTAGAAGAAGATAATAAACCTTATTTGCCCTACCCCGTAGAGGAATATAGAGTTCCATATAGCGGGCATAAACTTATGGTATTTAATAACGAAGTAAATACTGGAGAAATGGATATACTTATTGATTCTGAAACAAAGAAAAATGATGATATTCTCGAATACAAAAAACCTTATTGGGAATTAGGTAATTGGAATTTTAATTATCTAAGAGATAAGTTACATGAATCTAATGATGCAAATTATCCTTCTCGTTTATATGGAAATTATTTTATAGTTTCCTTTGTATTTAAAAACGATTTTAGAAGAATAGAATTTGAATCATTAAGTTATAATATAACAAAAGATAAACAATGAAATGTAAAAGAAAGAAAGCATTGTTTGGTTTAGATGATGCTGCTACTATCGCTTTAATAAGTGCAGTTGTTGGTGCTATAGGAACTGGTGCAAGTGTAGCATCAAATATTAGTAGTAATAAAAGAGCAGCAGGTCAACAATTGCTTCAACAAAGATATAATAATATGACTGAGAATGAGAAAAATTCTCAGTTATTTGCTGGAAATCTTCAATCTTTTTATAATAATCAAGATGCTGTTGAACAAAGAAAAAATGATTTAGTTCTTCCTACACTTAATAATAGTCAATTTAGAGCTGGAGGTGTTCGATATTTTAATCGTATTCCTAAAGCAAAATATGGATGTAAAAGAAGATAATTATGGTTGTTCTTAAACCAAATGTTGTTAGAGGGGGACGAGCGATAGGTTTGGGCAACAATCTTTATTTAATGAAAGGAAGAACTCATTCTAAAGGAGGAATTGATATAGGAAAAAATCCTAAAACAGGATTAGAAGTAGAAAATAACGAAGTGATGCAAGTTTCTCCTCAAGGAGTAAGAGTTTTTAGTGCTCAACCTATTCTTGGTGGAATAAGTCCTGCTCAATATATATTAGGAGGCGCTAATCCTAATCAAGTATTTAATGCTCAAGAACAATGGAAGAAAGTTAATAAAATAAACGATGATGGTACAAGAAAAGCAAGATTTGGTACAGAAGAAGATTCTAAAAGAGATAGTTCTCAAGTAAATATATTTAGACCAAGTCAAGATAATAGTAAAGTTCAGGCAAACAGAATAGCACATAGAAAAAGTCTTGAAAAATTTATAAAAGATAATCCAAATTTATATGGAATAAATACTGCTGACTTTGTTGATTTTATGTTAGATAATGCTACTATGGAATCTAATAATTCTGCTACTGCAAAACATGGTAGTATGTATGGATATTATCAACTCAAAGGTTTAAAACAAGGTTCTACCGAAGAACAACAACATAGGGCTGCTTATAAGCATCTTTCTAATTTATTTAAGAATGTAATTACTGATGCAGATATAGAAAAAGCTAAAGAATTAGGAATAAGTCAAGCTCAATTACTTCATAAGTTTTGGAATCAAGAAAGAAAAGTTCTTAATTATTTGTATCAAGGAAAAGATAGTGAAGATGGTCTTGGTACAAAAATAAGCGAATGGGGAAATAATAACAATCTTGAAATAGATTATTCTCCTTATGTAATGAAAGCAATAAAAGATAAAAATTATACTATACAAAAGGGAGATTATCCAGAAACAATAATGAAAAGATATAGAGGTGCCGGAAATGAAATAAGAACTTTTAATGATTATAACAAAGACATAAATACTATTTTTGGAGTTGATACAACAAAAGCTTTAAAAATTGGCGATAAATTTACTAATAAACATTATAAAGAAATTGGTCCTATTAAAGATGATGATACTTTTAAATATGGTGGTATTCACATAAAATCTTCTAAACGAGGAACTTTTACTGCTGCTGCTAAAAAACATGGAATGAGTGTTCAAGGATTTGCAAGTAAAATTCTTGCAAATAAAGGTAAATATTCTTCTGCTATGGTAAAGAAAGCTAATTTTGCAAGAAACGCAAGTAAATGGAAACATAAAGAATTTGGTGGAGATATGGATTTTAATTATTGGATAACAAAAGATAATATATATAAACTTGGAGGAAGAAAGAAAGGACAATGGGGTTTGCAAGATTATTCAAATAGTTTTAAAGTTAATTTACAACCTTTTAATACTTCTCCTGTAACTTCAACTAATGTTAATAATAGTTTGTCATTAGGTATTCCTAATTTAATAGGAGCTGGATTAAATCTTGCTGGAAATGTTGCTTCTTATTTTGTAAATAGAAGAGCTTTAAAAAGTATGCAAGCTCCTGTTGGCCCTTCTGCTCCAACTCCTTTACGGGCTGAGAACTTAGAAACTCGTGTTTCTACTGCTGCTCAAGAAGCTGCATTGAGAGAAAATATTGCCAAACAAGAAAATCTTATTGCTGGTAATCTTTCTTCTTCTCGTAGTAGATTAAATGCTGTAAATGCAGTTCGTAATCAAGGAATAGGATTATATAATCAATTGCAAGAAAGAAAACAAAATGTTCAAACTGAACTTATAAACAGAGCAAAACTTAATCGTCAGCAAATTAATAGTCAAAATACTCTTCTTGCAAATCAGTATAAAGATAACGTTACTAATTGGAGAAATAGTGTTATTGATTTCGAAAATAAACGAAAAGATGCATTAAGTGAAAATACTATTCAACATTTGATTCAAGGACCAATAGATGCTATTGCTGGAGAAAGAGGTTATTTTGCTAATTTGGAAAATAATAAAAGATATAGAATTAGTGCTTTCTTAAATGCAATAGCAAATCCTAATGCAGTTGGAGCTATAAGAAGTGGAGAATTTCTTCCTTTAGCGAAACAATTTGGTCTTACTGAAAATGATTTAAAAAGACTTGGTTTAATGTAAAAGTATTATGAAGTTTTATCAAAATGTAAAAAGAGATATAACTCCTCCAGTAGATTTAACTGTTCTTGGTAATACTTATAATACTTTACAACAAGGTCACATAAAAGCACTTGAGCTTAAAACACAACTTGAAACTGCCGTTTCTCAATTAGAAATGGATCCGAGTGAAGATGCTTATAAAGCTCAATTAGTTAATGGTATTACTGAAGCTGTTGATGAAAATGCTATTGGTGGAAATATGTATTATTCTATTCCTGAGTTAATCAAACAACAAGGAAATATTGCTAAAAATCCTGGAGTATTAGGAAGAGTTAGAGCAAATGCTACACGAAAAGCTTTTATTGGTGAAGTCAACAAAATGGATGTTGATGATAATATAAAAGCTATGGCAATAGAAATGTCTCCTTATTATTATGAAGATAAATATGATAATAAAGGAAATGTTATTGGTGGTAGCGAATGGCTTCCTGGATATACTCCTGTTAAACAAATCGATTTTAATAAATTAATTACAGATGCTATAAAAATTGCTCATCCTGATAAAGGAAGTGGAACAGGTGCTATATTTATGGATTCTGATGGAAACAGATATTCTCAATATGTAGATGGAACAGATGCTTATGTTTGGAGCGAATCTGAGATGAAATATGAAAGATTGAGTCCGGATAAACTTCAAGCTGCTATCTTAAATGCTATTCAAAATACTCCTGGTGCTATGGCATCTCTTAATCAAGATAGAATGGTTGGAGTTTGGAAAGCAAACAAAATACAAGGTGACGATGAAGAAGCCATAAATGCAAAGATAGCTGCTTCAAACGGAGCTCTTGATGAAAATGGAGTAATAAAATCTTTTAATAGATATATATCTGATAGAATTAATCCTTCAATATATGCAGCTCAATACGATAATAGATTCGTTACTACAAAATATCACAATGATGCTATAAAAGCTGCTGCTGAAAAAAGAAATACTCAACAAGCTTTAGCTAATTTAGCTCTTGGAGGAAATGCTTTTGGAGAACTTCCAAGTCAAGCTGGCCCAATAGCAATAGTTAAAGATTCTTCTGCATCAGATTCAGCATTATCTGTTAGTCAACTTAATCAAGATATAAAAAAGAGATTAAGAGATGCAGGTGTTGAAGAAAAAAATCTTGGTGGAATACTATATAATGATATAAATAAGATTAGTGAATTATTAAATGCTACAAATAATCCTAATTCTGAAACAATATTAAAAGATGTACAAAGAGAAATTCAATTAAAAGGTGCTGATATAGAATTTTATAATCAATTGGAAGATTCTAATATGAGCAAAAAGGCACAAGAAGCTTTAATGTTTCAAAGTGCTATTGATGGAGGAATTGATCCAAATGAATTAAATCAATCTAAAGATAATAGATATATAAATCGTTATAACAATTTAATAAATGATTATGTTGGAGATGGAGATGGATTAGTTTATCAATTTAATGAAAAAAGAATAAACGATATAATTGAAAAATATGGCGGAGAACAAAAATTAATAAATGCTGGTTATAAAATAAGAACAGAAAATAATGGAAATAAAACAATAATAATTCCAAAAGAAATTATTGGAAGAAGTCAAGATTTATTTGATATAATAAAACAATCTGAAAATAATCCTTTTCATAGAAAAGGAAAATTTGGAAAAATAACTGATGGAAATATAAATTTATATTATAGAAGAACAAGTCCAGATAATCTATCACAATCTTTTGGAATGTTTTATGGAGAATTTAATAGAATACAAAGACAAGCTGCAAGACAAACTTCTAAATCGACAAACATAAATCAAGAAATAGAAGTTCCTACAACAGTTTCTCCTACTTCTTCTCCAATGATGTATGGTTTGGCCGTTTTAAGAGATAGTGCTCCTGATAAAAAAACAAGAGACTATTATAACTCTTTAATGACTGATAAAAAACAACTTCTTGAAAATGAAATAAACGGTCTTGATTTTAGAACAGGAAACTATACTATAATAGATGAAAACGGTAGAACTAAAGAATTAGATGATAAAGAAAAACGAGCATATCAAGCCAAATGGGATGCTATGAAATCATCTGGATATAAATTTAGTGCAGATAATGCTCTTATGTATACAAATCCTTGGACTGGAGAATCTTATACTTATCTTTCTGTTCCTTTAGATAACGATGAATCTTTAAGAGTTGTATTTGATAAAGGAAGGTGGGCACAAGAATTTAACAATTTAAACGCTTCATTTACAAGACAAGCGGATGCGGCTCTTTATAGAAGTAGTAGAACTGGAAAACCTATTCAAGTAGGATTTGTTGGAGATTCTAATATGATGTTAAGATATGATACTGACGATACTTATGGAAATCATTATTATGATTTAACATTAGGAGATAACGTTATTCGTAAAGATTTGGATGCTGAGGAAGCTCGAAACTATATGTATGTTTATCAATTATTGTTAAATTTAGGAGATGGATTTAGGACTCTTGATGTTACTAAACCCAGTGCTAATCCTAAGATGACAAATGGACAATATATAGAGGCTTATATCGAGCAATTAGCTAAAAATTATGAACCTTTTTATGGTAGTCAATCAGAGGACATTGTTCGTAGTATTTTAGGATTTTAATTTATGGCAAAACAATTTAATTTTATAAACGAAAAGGGAGTTGGAGATAACCAGCTCCCTTTAACTGTTTCTACTACAGACGAACAAGTAGATAAAAGTGTAAAAACTGCTCAAGATGTTATAAATAAAGTATTGAGTGGTATAGATTTTAGTAACGGAAATCCAGAAGGATTAACTAATATAATAGGTTCTCAGCCTGTAAAGGATGCAAAAATGACTAAAGCTGAGGCTGAAAAATATCTTAAATATGGTGTAATGCCAAGCGGATATGTTGAACCTGATATTCTTGATTTACAAAGAGCTAAAAATCAATCTCGTATTGAACAATTTGGCAGAATGTTGGGTCAAGCAGCGGTTAATGAAGTTATATTAGGAACTGTTCGTGGATTTAGTGACATATTTGATTCTGCAATAAATGCTTTAAAAGGTTTTACTTTTGATGATTATTCCAATCCTGTTTCTAAAGAATTAGAAGATTTACAAAATCAAGTTAGAGAAAATTGGGCAATATATCAAGAACAAAACGATGGTGGTTTTCATATGGGAGATTTTGGATGGTGGATGAATGGTACAGTTAATGCTGCTACTACACTATCTTTAATGCTTCCAGGTCTTGGTATATCAAAAGGTGTTGGTTTATTAGGAAAAATTCCTCTTAAAGGTATAAGTCTTGGAGGAAGAGTAGATAGACTTGGTATTAAGGCAGCTCAAGCAATTACTGGCGGAAGAGGTGCAAGGCTTTATAAAACTATAAAAGATGGTACTGAAATAGGCGGTATGGCATTATTGTCAAGAACTGCTGAAAATTATCAAGAAGCGAGAGAAACCTATAATGCTATATTGGAAAAATCTAAATCAGAATTGGCTAATATGAGTGAATCTGATAGAAAAGAATTTCTTGAAAGAAATCCTCAATATGCTAAAATGAATGATGACGATATAGCTACAAATATAGCAACAATAGCTGCTGGAGAAACTTTTAGAAATGATTATTGGATGCTTCTTATGGACATTCCTCAATTCAAAGCATTAAAACCCATTTGGAAAGGTGCTGGTGCTGGAAGAATGGGAAGCATTGCTACAACAAGAACTGTTAGAAAAGCTAATAAAGAAGTATTAGATAAACTTACAAAAGGTTCTTTGAGTGAAGAAGCAGCAGCTGCTGCATCTAAAAAATTTAGTAAAGATGCATTTGCTAATGCATTTAGATTAGAAAATATCGGTAAAAATGCTAAAGACTTTTTTACAAGAACTGAAGGATTAATGCTCGGTGAAGCGGTTGAAGAAGGTTTTCAAGGAATACAAAGTGAAAAAGGAAAAGAAGTTGGAGAAATGTATTTCAATCCTACTCTTGTACAAAAAACTTTAGGAGATTATCTTTCTGACGAAACTATATGGGAACAAGCATTTTGGGGAATGTTTGGCGGACTCTTGTTTCAAGGAGGAGCAAAAGGATTTAGAAGATTAGAAGATAATCTTAGAGCAAAAATAAAAGCTGATAAACTTACTGATAATGAAATAAAGGCATTAAAAGCTGGTCAAGATAAAGCGAGAGTTGAAGAAATTTATGGCAGATTTGCCAAAATGGACGATTATAAACAAAAAATGCAACTTGTTAATAATGGTTTCAATCCTTATTCTCCTATGAGAGAAAAGAACGGAACTATTAAAACAAATTCTTCTGGACAAACAGTTTATAATCCAATAGATGGAAAAGTTGATGCTGAAAGACTTAAAACTCAATTAACTCACGACTTTATAACAGATTTAACTCTTGATGCAGTAGATACAGGTAACTATGATTTATTAAAAGAATTTGTATCTCAAAAAGAGTTTTCTAAATATTTTGAAGAAGTTGGACTTGAAAACGATAATTTGTTTGAAAGTCAATTAATAGCTGAAATGGATGAAATTGCTAAAGAATATCAAAAGATTTATTACGATGTTATTAGCAATTCAGACGCATATAGTGATTATATAACAAGAGGTGTAGCAAGAAGCATTCTTAAAAGAGAAGAATACATTAAAGCAATTGATGATAGACAAAATCAAATAGATTCTCAACTTTCCGAAGAAGAAATTGATAATATAGATGATTATTACAAACAAGCTTTAAAATTAGCTGTAACTCAAAAAATAGCTGCTTATCAAAAAGCTATAAACGAATTAGAAAATAGAAAAAAAGATAGAGATGATTTTCTTTCTAATTACGCTTATAATTATCAATTAAAAGATTATGCTCGTCAATTAAATAGATTATATAACGAATTACAACAACTTGATAATAGATTTGTATCTGTAGGAAAAGATATATCTTCTAATAAAAATTTATCTGATACTTTAAAAGAAGCTGAAGCTTTATATAACGAATTTCTTATTAATTTTGGAATTATAAAAAATACTACTGAAGATATTTCTAAATTAAGTGAAAGAGTACAACAACTTCTTTATCAAAAATCTATATATGAACTCGAAAAGATACAAAACGAAATGTATCTTCCTGATTCAAATAATGTTAAACAATATTATCAAAATGAATATGATAATCAAGAGGCAATGTATGTCGAACTTGCTAAAAGTAAGTTTGGAAGAGCTTGGGATGTTGTAAGTAAGTTTGTAGAAAAATCTGCAAGTCCTTATGAAACAGTTCAACATTTGTTAAAAGATGATATAGCAGAAGATGAAACTTTGAGTAGAACTGAAAGAAGAAGATTAGAAGATGCTTTAGAAGTTCTTAGATTTGGTTCTAAAGATAGAGAAGTGTTTAATCAATCTTTAGCTTTTATGGTTCAACAATTAGAAGTTAAAAGAAGAAAAGAAACTGAAGAACGAGAAAAAGTTAATATAAGTGGAGAAGAAGTAAATCCTCAACAAGAGGAAGCTGATAATAATATTTCCTCTACGGGGGAAACTCAAGAAGCTCCTAAATCAAAAGTTGCTCCAGTTACTCCAAATGCTATTGTTTCTGAAGGTCCAGAATATATTCTAGATGATGAATTGCCTTTCCCCGTAGAAGGAGAAGTTGACCAATTTGTTCCTGATGAAAAAGAAATATTTGTTCAAGAATTAAATGAAGCAGAAGAAGCTATATTAAACGATTATGGTCAAAAAATAGAAGTTGATACAGATAAAGTAGAAGAAGCTACAAGAAGAAACATTCGTCAAAACAGAAGTATATATGAACAACTTCTTAAAGATGGAATAGAAAGTGAGGCTGGAACAGAGTTGTTAGATATAATAAAAAATGATTTAATTGTTCAAGGATTAGAACCAAGTGATGCTCAACAATTTGCATTAAGCGGATTAAGAACTTATCTTCAAATTGAATCATTTAAATCTCGTTTTAACGAAAAAAATGCTGCGTCTAAAATATTACTTCAACTTGCTAAATTAAAAGGTTATAAAGAAGGAGATAGAAATAGTTTATATTCTGATGAAGAAATTTCTCAATTTGATAAAGATAAAACTCTTGAAGAATTATTTGAGATATTTACAAACGATTTAATAAAAACTGAGATTAATGGAAAACCTGTTATAGATTTAAAAGATTTATTTGTGAAAATATCTCAACTTCTTGATAAACAACAATATACTTATGAAAGTTTGTTAAGTTTATATAGAGATATAAATCAATATATAAACAATAGACAATCAGATTTGCAGAATAGTCCATATGTATTTGTTAATAAAAATTTCTTAAATAAAAGTCAAGCTGAATTTATAAAAGCTTTATATGATAAGAAAACAGAAAGAACTGCAATAAATCCTTTTAAACATTTTAAATCTACTCTTGAAAGCAATAAAAATGAAACTCTCGAACAATTACATCCTAACACAAATAAAGAAGAATTTTTATTAGAATTAATAAAATATGCTCGTGATAAAAAAGTAACATTTAAAAAAAATAAAAATGTTATACAATTATTAATAACTTATGATGGAAATAATAGAAAGTTTGCTAAAGAAAAAGGAAAAACATTTGAACTTGGCATTATAAGAATTGTAAATAAAAATAAAGATAATACTAAATTAACATCAGAATATAATGGTGTTGATCTTACAGTTCAATTAGAAAAAGATGGTTCAATTAATACTTCGTTAGACAAAGTATTGAATGAATGTTTAAATAATGATGAGTTGTATGAACCTTTAAAACATCAATTTATATATTCTAATCCAGAATTGTTTACATCAAAAGAAAGAGATGATGGAGAATCACAAATAGATGAAGCCAAGGAATATAAATTAAAATTAGTTTCTCAAGAACAAATTGAAAAATTTCTCAATAATAAAATTATAAAAGATTTTGTTATACAACAAGGAATAAATAGAGAAGAAAACGAAAATGATGGAAAATATTTTTCAAAAATAGTAGACGAAATAGCTCCTATTTTATTTTATCAATTTAAAACTAAAAGACAATTAGAAAGTGACAATTTTGCTCAAATAATGTCTAAGCAAGGTATTGTTGAATCTTTAGATAAATTTAGAAAAAAACTTTATGAAGATTTTATTCAGACAAATAAGATTCAAACAATGCTTGTTGGAAAGCAAGAAATAGAAGCAAGTCTTAAAAGCGATAATGTTGGTAAAATTACATTTACTGGAGAAGAATTTTTTGTAAACGGTAGAGGTTTTGGTGGAAAACGAGCTCTTTCTCATCCTTTTATTCAGTTGGATATGACTGAATGTATTGATGAAAATGGAAACAAATATCAACCTGTTGCAAATGCAGAAAATACTCTTCGTGGAGTTGGAATATTAATTGGAGAAAATAGAGGAGCTTATGAATTTGATGATGAATCTATATCTTCAAGAAATGGAGCTAATGTAGCATTTATAACTCGTGGAACAAGTTTATCTGAAGAATATGATGGTAGAGCTAAAAAAGAAAGAACTGAGTTTAGAGATGCTACGAAAAATTATTTAAACGATTTATTTAATAATTATCTTTCTAAAGTTAAAGACAAATCTTTATCATTTATTGAAAGAAATAAAGCGTTTGATGATTTATATGATAATTTTGTAGCATTGTTTGGAAGAAAAGACAAACTTTTAACAGGAGTTTATGCTAAAAAATCAAGAGATGTTATTACTATATTAAAAGCAACAAACACTGTAAATGAAAAAGGAGAAACAGTTACAGTTTTTGAACAAATTGCAACAATATATAAATATAGCGGAGTAAAATATGATAAAACAAAAAAAGCATATTTTTATAATGGAAAAGAAATAAATGGAGAAGATTTACAAGAAAGATTTGAAGGAAATATTCAATTAGGTAATCCAGAGTCTGATAATAAAATAGTAATAAGTAGAATAAGTAAAACAAATACTGAAAATATAGGTAAATTTGTTGATTATATAATTAGTCTTAGTGAATTTAATACTACTCGTTTTGCTATTCAACACGCTAATGAACAAAATGTTGATGGAAAACACCTATTAAAAAGAAACGGTAAAATTGTTATAAAAATTGGAAATTATTATGGAAAAGAAGGAAAAGGAAAAGAATTTGTTAATTTTACTGATGCTGCTATTTCTCTTAATATGTTTTTAACAACTGAGCGTTCTGCTAAACGACAGAATAGTTATAGTTATAAAGGAGAAAATGGAGAAACAGTTTTACCGACAAGTTTCTATGTTGATGTAAAAGGTGTTACAAGACCTGTAAGTGAAGAACAAAATATTGTTGATAAAGGTTTGGCTTATTGGAAACAAGCAAATGAAATAAAAGATAGAACTGAAGTTTCAACTGATGAAATAATTACTTATTCTGGATTAAACGATGTAGAAAAGCAAGGACTTAGAGAATTAAATACTGTTTTAGAAAATCAATTATTTTCAGATACTATTATATTTGGAGGTAATGAAAATTTCAAAACCATTGATGAAGAAGGAAACGAAGTAACAAAAGAATCTTCTGGTAGATATGTTAAATCAAGTGGTAAAATAATATTAACTAATAAAGGTATTCAAGAAGTTACTAATAAACCAGCTTCGTTAATAAGATTACTTGTTCATGAAAATATTCATAGAATAGTTGACCAACAAGGAGTGCTAAAAGGTAAAGTTGGTCAGCAAAGAATTACTGAAATTAAAGATATATTTAATCAATTTTGGGATGCTTTACAAAAAGCTCCTGAAAGTAGAGAAAAAGAATATCTTGTACGCAAGTTTACAGCATTTCAACAAGATTATGGAAATAGAGATGTTGTATTTGTAGATGAATTTATAGCTGAAGCATTAACTGATATAACTCTTAGAGATTTTTTAAATAAAGTTCAAAGTAAAGAAACTGTAACTATTGAAAGAGACCAAACTAAAAAGACTCTTCTTCAAAGATTATTAGAAAAAATTGTAGAAATTTTTAGTAGTATTACTAATGTAAACAATAACACGCTTCTTGCTCAATTAAATAAAGCTCTTGGTGAACAACAAGAACTAAATTTATTTAATCAACAAGAAGAAGTAGCTGAAACTATTGAAACTTCGCAAATCCCCGTAGAGGAAGATGTAGAGTTAACTCCGGAAGAAAAAGAAGATGAAGCTGTAGTAGTTAATGAACCAGAAGTAAAGGATAATGGAACAGATATTAAATTGAGCGATGATGATTTTGATTTTAGCTTATATGAAGCTATTGATGAAAATGAAATTAAAAATAATGAATTTAATGAAAATAGAGAAGTTAATTCTTTTGGTGTTATGACTGCCAGTGATATGAATAGTTTTCTTATGCAAGTGCCAAGTGACCAAAGGGCAGCTATGGCATCTGCGGTGGCCAATGGTGAGTTTAATTATCAATGTCAATAGTTTATATATCAAAAACTTAGAGTGTCCTAAAGGGGCTGAAATATGCCCCTTTTTAATAAAATTTTTTAGATTGTATTGTTAAAACTTATAATCAAACATTATGAATTGTAATATTCCAAACATTAATTATCCTTCGTGGATAACAGACAAAACAAAAAAGTTTATTGAAAATGAACTTTCTTCTATTCTTGAAAGAAAAGTTGTAGTAGATGATTTAGCAAACGGAAATTTGCAAAAATGGGCAGTAAGTAGAAATGAAATAGAAGAAGGAGAAGATTTAAATAAAATTAACGGTAATACTTTTAAAAGAATAATAAGACAATATATAACTTATAAATCTCGTTCTATATCAAGAACTGCTGTTGGAAAACAAGGTATTCAACTTAGAAATTGGACAGATGCAAGAGCAAGAAGAGATGCTTTAAAATATACAGCTTATGAAATTGCTAAAGAATATTTTAATGCTTTAAATAATCAAATAGAATTTGCAAAAAGTGATATATTAGGTGTTACAAGAAGTAAGATACAAACTTATTTTATAGATAATATTATAGAACCTTATGTTAAAATAAATAGAATAGGATTAAAAGATAATTTTATAAGATATAGAGTTGCAAAAGCTGAATATAATTTACAACAAACTGCAAAAACTTTTGGTTCTGACCAATTAAAAAATGAAAAAAATAAAGAAGATAAATTAAATGATTTATTTAAAAAAGTAGATAGTTTATATAATAATCCAAATTATAATGAAAAATTTGCTAATAAAACAATAAGAGATTTAGTTATTGAATTACATAAAGTTGATAGAAATAATTATAATGAATTAGCAAAACTTATAACAAGATTAAAACATCAGGAGTTAGAAAGTAATATAAGTACTAAAGAAAAATTATTTAATATAGCTTATAATATAGGTTCTGAAGCATCAAATGCAAAAATAAGAAATTGGGCAGAACTTGGTCTTTGGACTCATGGTAGAAATATGTGCGAAGATTGGATGGATGAAGCTATTTCTACTTCTGGTATTCAAGAGCTTGCAAAAGTTTTTAGAGATACTAAATTAGAAAAAGATGATTTATATGATTTAAATTTACAAGATGAAACAGATGTAGAATTTGATGAAAGTGAAAATGAAACAGAAGATGATGAAAATAGGGATATGATGGCTTCGGCTTGGGAAGATACTTTACCAAAAGATTTTACTAAGCAACATGATGGAAAAATAAAACTTTATCTTCAAACTATTCCACAATGTAGTTCTTCTATTGTTGGCAAAGATAATGATTCTGCTTATAAATATACAGATAGTTTGGGTACAATAGAATATATGGACGGTAAATATTTAGAAACGGCTATTACTTCTTTTGGCCCTTATTATTCTGTTGAACATATGATAGAAGTTTTAAGTAGAAAAGCTGATACTGTACCATCTCTTTACGGGCTTGGAAAAGTTGTCAATGATATGAAAGAAGATGTAGTTTTTGCAAACTTTATGTGGAAAAATTTTGCAAAACCTGTTATTGATAAAATACAAATTTATATTAATGAAGAGTCAAAAACTAAATTAAGTAATGAAAATGCTCGATTATTAAAAAAGATTTATTATAATATTTTAGCAGACAGCAATATTATTTGTATGGAAATGTACAAAGAAGAAGATGCTGCATCATTAAACACAATAGAATCTGATTTAAATAAATTAAATAAAGAATCTATTCTTGATAAAGAAGATGAATTAAGAATAAAAGTAGTAAAAAATTTATCAGATTATATACATAGAAACTTTCCTTCTATAAATATAGAAAGTTTTAAAACAATGTTTTTTGATAATCCGAATAGTGTTTCTAAAGATAATTTAATAGAACTTATAGGAGCTTTAAAACAATATAACTCAGGTGTTAAAAGTTATATTAATAGTTATATAAAAATGGAATCTTCTTACATAACTGAAAGAGAACAATATAATAAAATAAAGAAGAAAGAAGGTTCCATTATAGATGCTCCTGTTAGAAATTATTCTTTGTTGAATACATCTGATAGAAATAATTCTATATTTAAATTAGCTAAATTATTAACAGATGTAGTAGAAGTTGGATTACAATATAATTCCATTAATGCTGAAGGAAAAATGGCTTCTGATATAAATAAAAGTTCTTATATTACTAATTTTGTAAAATTGCTTAAATTGCAAATTGAAGAAGGAAAAGACGGTAGAGAAATAATAAAAGATTTCTTTACACAAAAGAAATATGATATAACTGATAATGAGACAAATATTCTTTTGTTTGGTTTAAAAGATAGAAATGGAAAACCTATAAGACAAGGAATAATTAAAAAAGATGAATTAGGAAATTATATAGTAAATGAAGATAGTAATATTTGGAAAACATTTAATATTGCTTTATTTGATGGTGCTAAAGATGAAAATAGTAATAAAGGAAGTGTATATGCAAATATGTCAAGAGAAGATTATTTATTATCTTCTTTATTAATGTATGGAACTTCTTTGCAATTTGAAGGAATGGATTATAAGCAAGATGAAGAAATGGCTCAAATACCTATGAGAATACCTTCTGATGCTTCTAATACTTATTCTGTTCAAATGCAAAAATTTAGCATAGATGATTTATTTGATACTAAAAACAATCCTACTATAAATAATTTTGTTACTGTATTTGGAGCAACATTAGATAAATATACCAATAAATATGAAGAGCTTCCTAAAAATATTGTTAAAAAATATAAAGAACAATTAGGAAAAATAATTAGAAACAATTATGTTATAAAGAAAAATAATGTTCTTTCTGGTCAACAATTTGTAAAAATGTTAACTGACCAAGAAAATATAGAATCTGTTTCTTTAAGAGATTTAACTTATATAAAAAATAAAAAAGATTCTGATATTTATGTTCCTTTTGTTTATAGAACAAATGATTCTGCATTAGTTTTCCTCTATAAAGGAAATATATCTGAAAATGGAGGATATATAGATAATTTAGAATTAGTTAGTATAGATAGTGCAACAAAAGATAGTAGTGATAATATAGGTTTAAGTAGTAGTGAAATTGATGTCTTAAATAGTATATTTGGAAACGAAGAAGGAGAAAAAGAACTTCCGTCTACAATTTCTACAACTACAATAATAAGACAATTTGTTAATGAAAATAAAACAAGTGTAATAAATGCTTTAATAGAAAGCGGTGAAATAAAAAGAGAAATAAATAAAAATTCTGATTTATTTTTAGCTATTAGAAGTCAACTTTGGGGAGAATTGCAACAATTTGTTACTAATTTAAATAATGTATTAGAAAACGGAATAACAAAAGAATCTACTGATGGTTTAATAGATGTACTTCATCATAACAAAAAAGGTATAGTAGATAAGGGAAAACTTACAGGTAAAGTATTTCATTTTGATAAATTATTTGATATTCCTGGTTCTAATTTAAAAATAAATGATGAATTGTTTGAAATTCTTGCTATATATGAAGTTACGGATAAAAGTTTGTTTAAAGAACCTTTGCTTATACAAACTAAAGATAATAGACTTAAATTAAATGAAAATAGAACAAAAGGTTTAATAAGAAGAACTGCAAAAAGATTCTTAACTGTTGGAGATGATTTTCAAAATACAAATGATACAAAGAGACAATTCAGTGATAAAATTGATGAACTTATATCAAATTGGTTAAACTATTATATTGATTATATAGATAGAGAATCTAAACAATTTGAAGAAATTCTTATTCAAAATAATATTTATAATATGCGAGAGTGGGCTTTAAATACTACTATTGCATATATGACATTTGATGGTATTTTTGAAGGTTCTTCTAAATATTATAAAGACCCTCAAACATTTCTTAAAAGAGCAAAAGAGGTGCAAATGGGAGGAACTCCTTATGCTTCTTCTTTTGATGATATAACAAGCGACAATATAACTCCAATATTAGATTTAAAAGGACAAGAACAAGTTATATATGGAAGAGATAAAATTACTCCGTTAATTCCTGATGTTCCTACTTATACAAATGGTGGAATACAAAATAGAACGCTTGTTGCAAGAAATGGATTTAGAGCTATAACTATTAAAAATAGTGAAACAAAATATGCTCAAGCTACTCAAATATATGAAACATTAAAAGATATAACTGGAGAAGAAGTTGCTAAAAACATAGCTCTTGAATTTGGAGATGTAAAAATAGGAAATACTGTTTATGAGGGTAAAAGTACAAAAACCAATGATGCTCAGTCTTATATAACTATCGAAGAATTTGTTCGTCGTAGACAATTAGATGGAACAATAAATGATTATTTGCCTTTAATAGAACAATTGCTTGATGATAATGTTAAAGCAGAAGATATAAATGTTGAAGGTATAGCTAAAATTCAAACTCAAAAGAATGTTTATTATGATTTAAAATACGATGTTGAAACTGGACTTCATCGTCCTCGTCAAATTAAAAATGCTGAATTTGTTTTAATACCAAAATTGCTTCCTCAAGATTCTCAACTTATGACTCTTTATAAGTTAATGAGAAAACATGATATAGGACAAGTTAATACTATTGAAACTTCTAAAGCAAGTAATAAAAATGTAATAACTTTCTGGGATGATAATTTAAATGTAAATGAAATTGCATTTGAATCTTCCCTTACGGGGTTAGACCCTAAAGCTCTTGATTCTGGTACTCCGACATATCCAGTTGTTGAAGATTATTATTATAGAAATCTTTATAAACAATTAGATGTTGTAGACCATATTGAAGATAAAGAAAATAAAGCTGGTATTCAATTATTCAAAAAAATTATAGATAATACAAGAGGTACTGAAGTAGAAAAAAATGCTAATAATATTCAAGAAGCTATGGCTGAAAATATTAAACAGTCATATCTCGAATTAATAAAGAATTTAGGATGGAAAATTAAAAATGGTAAATTAGTTAATGCTAATAAAAAACAAGAAAATTTACCTCTAAAATTTAATAGATTTTATGATAGATGTCTTGAAGAATTTAAGAGAACTGGTTTAGATGGAAACATTATAGATTATCTTACTCCAGGAGAAAACGGATATCCTATTATGCCTGAATGGATGTCTATTGTTTCTACTAAACTTGAAAATATAGCTCAATCAGTATTTAATAATAATGTTACTCGTCAAACTTTACCTGGTTATCATGCTGTTCAAGTAAGTAATTTTGGTTTTGCCAATGATTTAAAGTATTACCCAGTAGAGGAAGGAAGTGAACAATTACCTGTTGTTGAAATTCGTATTCCTGCTTATTCTAAAGCTATTAAAAAATTAATAAAAGAATATGGTGAGAAAGAAGCTTTAAATAAACTTAGAGAAGCAGGACTTGATGAACATGTAGGTTATTGTATTCCTACTGAAGGAAAACAATCTATGGCTGTATTTAGAATTGTAGGTTTTCTTCCTGAAAGCTATGGTTCTACTATGATGCTTGCTAAAGAATGGATTACTCAGACTGGCAAAGACTTTGATATTGATAGTATTTATGCTCTCATACACGAACTTATATACGATGAAAAAACTAAACAAATAAAGAAAGTTGATTATGATAATAAATCTATCTCTGAAATGACCAGAGAAGAAAGAAATAATTTCATAACAGATAATGTAATTACTATTCTTAAAAATAAAGTTTCAAGAGAAGAAATATTTGGTCGTTCTAATTTTGATGATATTAGAAAAGGTAAAGAAGTATTAGAAGAAATTGCTCCTTGGTTAGCACTTAACGATGCTTCTGTTTATAATCCTTTTGACCAACTTCGTTTTATGCAAAATGCTATTGATGGTCGTAAACTTAAAGCTTTTAGTGTTAATAGAGATACATTTTGTTCTATTTGTAATAAAGTTCAACCTGTTCTAAGTCAACCAATTAGAATAATTTATGAAAATGAAAACAATGTAACAACTCATGATAAATTTGGTTGGTCTGAAAATGGAAATAGAAATATAGTTGATCGTTTAATTACTTCTTATTCTTCTCAAACAACTGCTCATATTCTTGATGCTATTAAAATGGGTTCGTTATATAACGAAACCGATTATACATTTAAAGCATTTAAAACTTTAGTAGATGTTGGAGTTGATTATACAACTTCTGTTGTTTGGTTGGCTCAACCTGCTATTACAAGACTTAATCAAATAAATAATACTTCAAAATCAATTTATACTAATAAAAAACAAAATCCTATTGAAACTGCTTTAAAAGATATAGCTATTGAACTTGGTATAGCTGATAATTATTATACTGATTTAGATTCTATTAAAATAGAAATAATGAAACAATATAAAAATGTTCTTACTAAATTTGCACCTGAAAAATTTGATAAGTTTGGTATGCCTCAACATCTTTCTATTAATTATGATGAAATAGTTAAAAGATTGAAAAACAGACAACCTTCTAATGAAGATTTAGCTTTCGATTTCTTTGCAATAATGCAATTTGAAGAATTATTTGCATTAAGTTCTTCTATTGAAGATATAGCTAAAGTTTTAAGACCAGATTCTTTTGGTGCAAAACAAACAATATATGATACAAGACAAATTATTAGAAATGTAGAAAAATATAGAGAACCTGGAGGTCTTGCTGATATAATGATGTGTAAAGATAAAGATGGAAACAAAGTAAATATAATAAATGCTATATATGGAAAAAATTCTCAATATCCTTATTTAAAAGCGTTTTATGAATATGCTACTTTAGCATCTTTTAAAATAAATACTCAGTTGTTTAAAACTGAACAACAACATTTTCAACAATTAATAACAAATATACAAAATAAAATAGGTAGAGAATTAACAAAATCTGAATATATTAAAGCTAAAAAATATATAATAAAATCTGTATATGATGCTTTACCTATTCTTAACAGTCCTATAAATGTAACAGATAGAGGATTTGTAGAAATAGATAAAGAAGCTATTGAACAACAAACAGTTTCTAATGATGCAGAATCTATTCCTTATTGGGAACAAGAAATAGGCAGAATATACGGATTTAGAGAATATAAAGAAAACATACCTTATATAAAAGATGTTGAACATCCTACTAAGAAAGAAATAGATATATTTAAAAAACTTACTCCTGCTCAAAAAGTATTATTTATAAAAGCTAATTTTGCAGAAGGAAGCGTATTTGATTATATTACTGTTGTTAAGGAATTTAGAAATGAAATAACTAAAAAGAACTATTCTTATAATAGACTGTTTTTACACGATTTAAACAATAATGTAGATAGACTTAGATTGTTATTTGCTGATGCTTATTTTAACAGTAATCCTATTAAAAAACTTACTGCGATAGATATAATAAAATATGCTTTTATTGTAGAAGGTTATGATTTTAGAAAACAATCTATTGGAAAACTTATTCCAAATAATGTTCTTTATACAGGATTAGAAAATATGGGTATGGGTATAGTTACTGAAGCTGAAAAAGAATTTAAAGCTTTAGAACTTCCTACATATTATGGAAACGGAACTGTTGATAATTTTATTAGAGCAAATAGTAATATTGTATCTACTAAACGATTAATAGATGCTAAAAATAAAGAACGAGATACTGTTAAACAATTTAAAGAATTAAGAAGAAATGGCCCTAATGGTCTTATAATTATTCCTAAATCTAAAGATTATGGAAAATTATATCAAGAATTAGGACTTCAAGATAGAGATAACAACTATATAAATGTTGCTACAAGAGAAAATAATGGAAATCAAATTACTTTATATAGAATATTATCGAGCGAATATTTAAACAATATATATTTAGTTCCTATTAATCCACTTGAAGAATTTGAAAACAGAGAATATTCTGTAAATAATCAATATCATCAATATCCTACTTATAATTGGTATATAAATTATATTAGAGAAACTCACGATTTAACTGAAAATGATTTAAACAAATTCTTTAATGAAGCATTTGATGAAGAACAAAAATCTGGTAAAAAGATTATAGAAAATCTTTCTTCTTATGAAAGAAATAAAAACGAAGATGAAAATAAACTTATAAATTTTCAAAAAGAAGGAAGTGAATCTCAAGTTCAACTTGTTCAAAAATTCTTTAATGATGTAAATGATGTATTAACTTCTGATAAAACTGATATGCCTGCTGGAGCATCTTTGCTTGTTAAAAATGCTTCTATAGAAATAGCAAAAGCTCTTAGTTTAAGTAAAAATGAAATAAAAGTATTTAATATTCCTGGAGTTAATGGTTCTATAATAAGTATTAAAATTCAAAAATTTAATCCTTACGATTTAAATAATTATGAAAAACAAATAAAAGAAGGAAAACGACATTCTAAAAAACCTGTATTTGATTATTATATTCAACAATTAGGTGATAGAAGAAATTTTGATAACATCTATGTTGTAGAATTAATACCCGATGCAGATGTTGCTGCTGGATTATATGATGATGATGTTAGAGATAGTAGATATGATGATTTGAATGAAGTATTCGCTGAAAATACTTTAACATCAAGAGATACTCAATCTCAATCAATAGCAAAATTAATAGTTGATGATATTAGGTTCTCTGCCCGTAAAGGAAGTGAACAAGCAGAAGAAGCTATTGCTCGAATGAAATACAATGGACTTAATTTAGATAACGAAAATTTCTTAAATCAAAGAAGTGCAACAGTTTTAACTATTGCTTCTAATTATTATCAAAAAGCTTTTGATTTAATTAATGGACAATTAGGTGCATTTATTTTGAGTAATGGAGAACAATATGCTATTGATGATCAAAAACTTTATCAAAATGCTTCTTCCAAAGATATACAAAGACTTATAGATTTAGTTCTCAAAGCTATGCACTTAGGAGAATCATTTAGAGATGTTATTGATTTAGATTTAGAAAGTGATGATAAAGGTACAAATAAAGCATTAAATAAGATAAAAGAAATTGTTGATAGATTAAATAACGATAAACGATTAAAGAAAGCTATAAATATATTATTTAATAAATATTTTGTTCAAGAATATTCTACTAATCCTAATTTAAGAATTGCTTTAAAGGACGAACTCGGTAATACTCAATATATGATTGAAGCTACTGATGTATTTGGAGATACTAAACGATTAATGGCCGCAATATCCGATGTAGGAAATCTTCCTCATAAACAAATACAAATGGTAGTTAAGGCTATTAATTCTCACATTTATTCTTCATTATATAGAGGTAGAGAAAAAGTAGAAGGATATGAAAAATGGATTAAAGATAATATAAAAGGTGATGTAAATGATGTATATAATAAAATAATTGATGAAAATGGTAGATTGTTATTACCATATAACGAATCTTTTATAAAGGATAAATATCAATTTATTGATGATTTAAACTTAATTAGACAAACAAAAGGTGTTGATAGTGAAGAATATAAAAGAAAAGAAATAGAGTTTAAGAAATGGAAAGTTAGAAATCTTGAACAACGATTCATAGTAGATTATTATAAAGAAGATGTAGAATTAGAAGAGTGGGCCTTAAATAATGCTAAAGATGTTTTTTTAAAATATATGTCTTATAGAAGACAATTATATAATGAACTTAGAGATAGTTATGATTTAACAGATGAAGAAAAACAAAGAAGAGCCGATATTCTTTCTGCTATGAGAGAATTAAGAAATCAATATGATGAAGAAGGTAATTTCAAACCAGTAGAAGAATTACAAAAAATACAAGCTCTTCAAAATTATATAGATGATAAAGAAGAACTTGAAGGAAGATATTTTGAAAAAGAAGAAACTGAAATATTTAGAGAAAATCTTAAATATAATCTTGCTATCGTAAAACAATATGATGAAAGTCATAAATCAGAAACTCTTCAACAGAAATTAGAAAATTTAGAATATAAAACTTCTTATAATTGGTTACAAGCTAATACAAGATACATGCTTAACAAAGAAGCTTCAAAAGCATTAGCTGAAGCTCATAAAAATTTAGGAATAAGTAAAACTGCATCTCGTTTTAGCAATCAAGAAATAAAAAATATACTTAAAAAATATCTTGATAATGGAACTTTATATGATATTAATGGTGTTAGAATAGGTACTAATATTTCCGATGAAGATATTGATTATTTATATCAAATAGAAAGAAAAAGATATAGTGATCCTGGTAAAATAGGACTTTATTCTGATGCTGCATTAATAAAAATGGTTCCAGAAACTGAACAACTTTCTGATGATTTTTGGATTAATTATTATGTATCTCCTGATGAAAAAACTCAAGAAAAATTAGAAGAAAAACAAAGAATATTTAAACAAATAAACGATATAATTTCTAAAGGTATTAATAAAGATACTGGAGAATTAGAACCAAGAAGATTATTTGATAATTGTACACAATATGAATTAGATGAACTTCGATATCTTTATAGGTCTCTTGATATATCGAGAATGGGTCGTACTATAAGAAAAAATAAAAAAGATAATAAGTTATTTGAATTTAAAATTAATGAAGCAGCTTTTGCAAAAGTTTTAATACAATATTATAATTTAAATGCTAAAGAAAAAGATTTGTTTGAAAAAATATTTTGTGCTCAAACAAAAGATGGATTCGGTGCTAAACGAGATAAACACAATAGACTTGTTGCAAATGGATATCTATATGGTTATGTAGAATTAACAGAAGAAACTAAAAAGCTTCATCCAGAATTTATAGATAAAAAGAAAACTGATGCTATTAAATTAATACAAGATAACGAAGTTATAATTCCTACTCAATATTATTATGATAAAATAAATCAAATAGAAAAAGAGGCACAACAAATATACGAAAATGCTATTGCTAACGGTAAATCTGAAAAAGAAGCTATTGGGTTAAAAGAAAAACATATTCAAGATTGGTACGAAAAGAACCATATTTACAATAAATATACTCATAGGATGCAACCTCTTTCTATTTGGACTAAACGAGAAATTAAACCAAAAGGAAGTTTAAGTGGTGAATATTCTTACGAACCAATAGGTGATAATTTTGTTAGAGTACCAAAAGATGAATCTACTTATAATGAAAATTATTCTAAATTTGGAGCTAATTATAAAGAAGGTGATGAAAAATATAAAAATAATAAATATAATCATTTAGATAAAAATTCTGATGAATATAAACTTCTTAAATATACTGAAAATATAATGCTTCAATCAGCTACTAATAACACAAATAAAAACTTTATACATAGAGGTTGGATGCCTCGTCAATTTAAACCAGTTGAAGATATACCATATTATATTAAACAAGGAACTGGTGCTTTAGGTCTTAATTTTAATTCTTATGACAATCGTACTTGGCATGAAGATATAGATTATTATCACGATTTTGATATTAATAATCCTATGCTTCAATTGATAAAAGGTAAAGGATATCAAAAACCTAAAGAAATTCCTCAACAATCTCCTGATCAATCCAATGAAGATTATCAAAAACTTGTAGATTCTATAAGACAAGAAAATAGAAAGATAGAAGAAGAAAATAGAGAACTTGAAAAGAAATATATTGATAGAGATTGGTTTAATGTATTTAGAAATTTTATTTATAAGAGAGAACAATATGAAGCTCGAGAAGATGTTAAAAATATTGCTTATTTAATGATAGATGATTTAAAAGCAAGAAAAGCTTATAGAGTTAATGGTTTCGGTAATGTATCGAGAAAGAAAGGTGGAATAGATGAATCTCCTTCTTATAATATGACTTCTCAACAAAATACTGTTGATGTATTTAGTAATTGGATTAGACGAATTATATTTGGTGAATACAAAGAATTAAATAAACTTGCTAAATATGCAGATAGTTTACAAAATATGTCGTCTGCAAAATATATGATGTTTAACTTATATGCTGGTATAAACAATGTTAGTGTTGGTTTAGTTAATGTTCTTGGAGAAGCTTTTGCTAAAGACCATTTTGGAGAAAAAGAATTTAGAGAAGGATTGCTTGAATATGGTAAATCTATATTCTCTATGTTAAAAGATACATTTTCAGAAACTTCTAATGATAGAACAACCGCTATTCTTAAATTATTTGATATAGTTGAAATTGATAGAATGCTTGAATTTACTGGTTCAGATTTTAGTGCTGCTAATATAGGAAAATACTTTAATACTATTGCTTATTCTTTACAATCTGGTGGTGAGCATTTTATGCAAAATTCTGCTTTAATTGCTATGATGAAAGCTAATAAAGTATGGACTAATCCTGAAACAGGTAAAAAAGAAATTGTTAATTTCGGAGAATATACTTCTAATCTCGAACTTGCTGCTCTTAATAGAATTATATCTGGTAATCCTGAAATGGTTGTTCTATTAAATTCTATGAAAAGAGCTATAAAGAAAGATAAAGATTTAGAATATAAATATGATAAATTAAAGAGAAATATAGTTAAAGATTTCTTTGATACAATAGTTGACAAAAATGAAAGAAATAGGATTATAAAAGAATATATTGCTTTAAAGAAAGAAATGCTTAAAAATGATAGAGAAGAATTTGAAAAACTTCCAGATGTTTGGAGTCAATTTGAAGTAATTAATGGAGTTGCTAAATTTAAAAAAGAAAGCGGATTAACTGAAAACGATTTTGGTGAATTAAAAAATAGAGCACAATATGTTAATAAATTTATACACGGTGTTTATGATAAATCTGGTGCTGCTCAAATAGAAAAATATTGGTGGGGTAGTCTTGTAATGCAATTTAAGAAACATATATATCCTGGTGTCATTAAAAGATGGGGAACTAAAGGATATTGGAACGAATCTCGTGGTTCATTTGAAAGAGGTGCATATCTAACAACTTTAGATTTCCTTGCTTTAGAATTTAGAGATTTTAAAACTAAAGCTACTGATGAAGCCAAAGATAAAATAACTGCATTAAAAGCTATTCAAACGGTATTTCAATGTACATTTGATACAATACATAATTTTAAATATAATTACGAATTACTACCTGTTTGGGAACAAAATAATATTCGTAGAACTCTTGCTGATTTATGTGGTATATTTGCAGCTTTACTTACAATATTTGCTATTTACGCTTTAACTGATGAAGATGATTTAGAAAATAATACTTTCTTAAATTCTACTCTTTATCTTGCAGATAGATTATATGGTGAATCAAGAATGTATATGCCTCAAGGTATTATACCTGAAGTTAAAACACAATGGTCACAACCTGTTGCTGGTAAAGGTGTAGTTGAAGATTTAGCTGATGCTATGGCTTTTATTACTCAAATGATGTGGGATCCTAATTATGAACCTGTTTATAAACAAGGTCCTTATAAAGGACAAAATAAGATAAAAGTTAAAGTTTATAAAAACATTCCCGCAGTTCGTACTGTACAAAGAATTAAAACTATTAATAAGAATAATAAATACTATAGAATTGGTGATAATGGTACTACTCAAAAAATTATTAAATCTCTTGCTTTTGAAATTAGTGGAAAAGAAGCGTAAGTAATAGCTGTTAAAAAAAGGGCTGGCCTTCATAGTGGATTCAACTCCATTACAAAGGTCAGCCCTTTTTATGTAAAATCAATTCTTTGGTATCCTGCGTGCCCTCAGATTGATTTTAATCTTATTTTCGTATAATCTATTATTTAGAAATAAGTACCGCGAAACGGTCTAAAATTGAACTAAAAATAAAAATTATTATCGAGAAACCACTTACAAAATTGATAATAACTTTTATTTATCGTCCAGTTGAACCGTGTCCACCTGTACCTCTTTCAGTTTCGCTTAATTCATCAGCTTCTTCATATTCGATTTCAGGATAAGGAATAATGATTGCTTGAGCAATTCTATCTCCTACTTCATAAGGTTTAGTAACAAAATTTCTATCACGAGATTTAAAAGTAACCATAACTTCTCCTCTATAACCCATAGAGAATGTTATCTATAAGGCTCTTTATCCTTATATTCTACACTTTCATAAATTAAAGACATTATATGTGTAGCTCAGACTATATCATCACTATTAAAATTAATAGGTGCGGCGCTCGTGTCAACATTACTATCCTCAGCTTTATCTGTTCGGATTCGGTTGTTAGTCGTTGAACCTTCAATAATATTACTATTGTTGCTTGGCTGCTGATTGTCATTGTCTTTATGATTTTCCAGCAATTCACCGCATTTAACGACTCCAGTTATTTTTCCTAAGTTATCTCTTTGTATAATTTTATTTGAATTGTGAAAAGAAGTGTGTTCTGAACGGGTAAGAGGAACAAGATTTTCAATATTATTATGTAATCCGTTTTCATCCATATGATGAACAATGATTTCTGGTTTTAAATAATATTTATTATCAATTATGTTAAAATATTTATCATTAAACAATTTATGATTTTGTTCTATAACATATCTATGATATGGATAATAATCATTTTTATCTTTATACGGATGATAGGAATGTAATTTTATTTTTTGATATTTAAAACCATTGTTATAATATATACTAATAGAATTCGTTTTATAATTAGGATTGTTTGTTCCAGAATAAATTTGTGTTCTTAATTTACCCATACATTCTTTAGAACAAGTAAAATATCCACTTTTATTTTTCTTTATAGCACTTTCTTTTAAATGAAATTCTTTTCCGCAAACAGCACATTTTACATTAGGTTTAGCTCTTTTTGAAGCATCAGCACACTCTTTAGAACAATAATCTCCAGTTCCGTACCATTTAGGAACTTGAAATTCTTTGCCACAAGATTTACAAGTTTTAGTAATAAGTTCTCCTGTTCTATAAACACGAGATTCTTTAATTACACTTTTGTTGCTTTTAGATGCAACATTAAAATCAAATTTCATAACAATTTTTATTTTTAAAAATTAAACATAAGGTAAATTTGTGACAAATATAATAAAATTTTTAGAAATATACAAGAATTAGGAAAATATCGGTTTTTTAGAGTCGACTACACCAACATGATTTGTCATATAACAATCAGTTTTGCGATTACTACTACGAGGGAAAATAAGCATCACATGACCTTCAGGAACTTCTACTGCTAATCCAGTTCCATAAATATAATTATCATGTTCTCCATCATATAAATAAGAAGTAGCAAATAAATCAGCTCCAGCATCTCCTTTATGTGCAAATTTGGGAGCTTGTGCAGTAGGAATAAGTTTTTTAAATTTTACTTTCATATTACAATTCTATATTTTCTATTTCAGCTCTATTTTTTAAAACTTTCAAATAATTATACATATACTTTAATTGATCATCATAAATTTCTCTTGGACAAGTAGGAGCAAAATCTAATCTTCTTTCATCCCACTTTCTTACCATAGAATATAATTTATCAAAACGAATTTTAAGTTGATAATATTCAGCTTTAAATCTTTCTTTGTAGTCAGAACTTAACATTCCATCTACTGTGTCTTTTAATTCTTTCATAATTTTGATTTAATTTCCTTCGGTAAGTTTATAACAAATATTTTCAAATTTCTTGTAAGCATCTAAATAAATTTCATATTTATCACCATTAAATGTTACTTCATAATACATTCCGTCAGGAAGAGAAGAAGAAATAAGCCATTTCCAATTTTGAAGAATTTTACATTTCCAAACAATATAAACTTCAAAATTAACTTGGCCATCAGATTTATCAAGATGTTTCTCAATATAATCTTTTACTATTTGTAAAGCTTGTTTATCCATAAATTACAATTTTAACCCGTCAGCAGTAGGATGAACAATATCTCCACTATTAGGATCTTTAGAACCGGGATAAGGATTAGGGTTTCCTAATCTTTTTAAATCCATACCAAGCCACATAACTGCTTCTTGTAATTTAGTAATACAAATAGATGTTTCTCTACAAGATTCTAAATTTTTAACTTTTTGAATAATAGAATCAATAGATTGTCGTAATTCTTTGACTCTTACAATTTCGCTTACTTCGTTTTCTTTATTTTCCATAATTTAAATTGCTTGTGCTAAAATAGTTTCACCAAATAATTGAATCTTTCTTGCTCTATCTCCATAAAGCAATGTATCAAGTCGTTTAGTACCTTCATTATTTTCCATATTAGAATAATATCCAGTAAGAGCATTATAAACTCCCCAGCCAGTACCTTCAATTTCTTTTTGACCAATGCCATTATGATAATAATATTCAATATTAGTCATAGCTTTAAATTTCTGTGTACTAATATCAGCATATTCAATAGCATTATAATTTCTATTAAAAATAGATTTAATAGTATAACCGCCTTCTTTAAGTTTATCAAGTTCTCCTTGAGATAAAACTAATTGTCCTACAAGTTCTTGGAATTTATCATCTTTAATTGTAATCTTAGCCATTTCAGTATAGGCTTCTTTAAGATTCTCAGAAATAACATCACAAATTCCTAAAATTTCTTTTGCAGTAGAAATAGATTGATGTACAGATTTAGTATGTCTAAAAGTTACATAATTAGAAGTAGTTCTGATTGCAGCATTTAAAGTATTAAGACAAACGATACGAATTGGTGTAAATAAAATCTTTACACCACTACTTCCATCATGAGAATTAGTGAATACTAAATAAGAATCAACGGGATCTCCTTTAACAGTAATGGTATTTGGAAGTTTAGCAGAAACGAAAATTCTTTCTCCCATACCAAAGAATCCAGCAGTTTGCCAAATAGCAGCATTTTTACCAATAGCATCATCAAAGAAAGAAAAAGCTTCACTGTTTTGCACAGGAGTATATCTTTCTTTAACTATTCCTAAAGGAATACCATAATCTTTACGATAAGTTGCATATCCATTAGGAATTTTAGCATACAAAGCTGGAGCAAGATTTTCATCATGTCCCATAAAATGATGGTCTTTATAAATGTCTTGATGGTTCATCACATCTTCCTCTACGGGGAATTTCGAGTAAACCTCACATTTAGCAACTTCCCAATTAAGTCCAGCTTTTTCCATTACTTCAGCTGAAGATTTACAATCTTCAACTTTAACAGCTCCTCTATAATCGAAAGGTAGACCTTTCTTTGCAATATACGGCATCTTTTGTATAATTAAAATTAATATTAAAATTTTCCAGATTTCTATCTTTATCTTCTTCTACTCGAAGATCATAGATAGATGTAAGTTGAAGAAGTTTTGGATTATCTTTTCTTATAACTTTTATATATTCTCCTGTATTAGAATTTGCAATAATTGTTATCGGTAATACTATTGGCATAGGTGGAATATAATGTTTTTTATCTATATCTTTTTGCTTTAAATAACATCTGTCAAAATACACAGGCGTTATATATTTTCCAGCCATCAGATATACCTTACTAACATTATATTTATAAGGTTTTAAATCTGTTATATCAAGGGTTTCCCCCGTAAAGGAAGAGTAACCTATAACACAATCAGTTTTATATCCTTCTTTATTAAATATACCGTAAAAATCCATACAAATATTATCATTTCTTCTATTTACAGATAATCCAGGTTTAATATAAATAAATTCTCCTTCAGTTAAAGTTAAAGGAGATAATATTTTAGTGTTAACAGTGTTTATGCAAAAACCAAAAAATCTTTTAATATCATTAACACTCGTAATTATGGAAGAATTATTGAGAATCTTTAAACAATCTATTAAAAGTTCACCAAAAATATTATCTCCTGAATCGCTTTTTATATATTCTAACTCTCTTTCAAAATGAGATATTAATTCATCTATTGTATTCATTTTATAGTAATACTTTCCTTTTGTTCAAATTGAGCAAAAGTAATATTATTACTTCCTTCGTTTTCGTCTATTTCCAAATAAGTCTTAAGATAATCATTTGGTTCATAGTTTAAAACAGAATTAGGAGAAAGAATAAGTTTGGCAACATTATCAGCTTTTCCACCAAAAATATTATCAAAGCTCACTCTATATTCAAATCTAAAATTTATCATAGATAAATCTTTCAAAGTATATGGAACAAAACCTTCTCCTTGTTCAGATTTAGCAATAGCGTTTATAGCTCCAAGCATACCGCTAATATCTATATTTTCTCCAGTTTCAAGAATACCTTGTTTATAAAGTTCAATAATATAATCTTTTACATATTTGGACATAGCATTAAATCTATCTTCGTTTAATACAATAGATTTTGTAACCTTTGTAAACAACTTGTGATTGGTTACATCAAGAACTTTATTTCCAGATTTACCTACATATCCAAATTTATTAACAGTTTTTAATAAAGAATTTTTCAATTTTTCAATCAAATTCTTTTTAACATTTTGTAAATCATTAAGTCTTTTCTTTTCATTTTTAGCACATTCTTCTTCAGATTTAAGAATTGTTATAGCATTACAATAATTTTCTACTTTTTTATCTAATTCTCCTTGAGCAATTTCAAGTTGTTGCTCTTGTTCTTCTGTAATTTCACCTCCGTTTTCTTCTATATCATTAAGAAGAAGTTGAAGTTCATCTGAAATTTGATACAAACTTTTTCCCATAATTAATATATTTTAAGTTCATTTGCAATTAATGCTCCAATCATTTTTGCATTAGGGTGAGGAATTCCTGTAATACCTTTATATCTTAAATTAACAAAATGCTCCCATTCTTCTATACGATATGTATAAATACATTTGGTAGCAGTATCTAACGGAAGAAGTCCTCTTGCATCTTGAGCCAATATTCCTTCTCGTGTAGCTTTTATATAAAATTCCTCAGCAGAAAATAAACTTGCAAAATAACTTAGTATAAAAGTTGAAGGTAAATATTTTTCTTCAATTATTTCTATTTTTTCATAATCTTTAAAGAAAATATCTCTTGTAATACTTATTTCTTTTTTACCTTGAAGAATATCAAACCAATATGGTTGACAAATAGTAATTTCGTTTCCAAATTTATCTTTACTAAAATTACAATATCTTGTAGATTGTTCGCAAATATTGTTTGGACTAACTCTATTTAATTCTCTGCTTGTAGAAATTTGGGTAACTATTTCAAATGTAACACGAACAAGATGTAATACTTTGTTATAGTCGTAATCATCTATATTTTTTGCTTCATGAAGAAAATTTAATTCATTTACTTCAAATGCAGCAAAGTTTCTCATATAAGGATGTTCAATATAATATTGTTCATTTATTGAAACAAATACTTGTTGAGTTCCTTCATTTTCATAATAACCGCAATATGGACTAAATTTTAATTCATATTTGATATAATCATTCAGCATGTTTGAAGGAATAATATAGTATCGAGTGCCGTGTCTAAAAACACTTTTATGACCAGATTTCCAAAGATTTTCAAGCCATTCAACAGTTCCTTGTTTATTAGATGCGTAACAAATAGAAGCTGCATATCCTATTTGTTGAACTCTATCTGTAAATTCTATTTTCTTAACTGAAGGTTTTATTATTCTCATTTTTTTAAACTTTTTGGTTTGTTTATATAAACTCTTGTATCTAATATTTTAATTCTTTCTGCTTTTGCAGTAGTCATATATTCTATATTAGATAGTTTAAAGCCGTATTCTTCTTCAAGATATTCTTCTAATTGAAAATTATTAACAATTTTATCAGGAATTCTTAGTCTATATATTTTTCCGACAGAAAAATCAAATATATAACAATATTTAAAAGGAATATTTTTATTTTTACTTAAAACATTTCCAGGTTCTTTTACAATTAATGTCATATTAATATAAATTTTATTAATGTTTGTATTTTATAAAATAAATTAAATCTATTTGTTTTATTAAGATATTGTTTTTCTATATTATAATCGTTTATAATATCTGAATTATCAAGATTTATAATATTTGCCCGTAAAGGAAATGTTTGTTTAATTTCACGCAAATCATTATTTTTATTTATTCCCGTAACAATACATATTCCTTTACTAAAAGATATATCATTAATTTTTTTAATAAAATTATATAGAAACAAATTTCCATATAGTTCTTTTATACTTCTTTCAAATACTTTTTGAAGTTCAGAAATTTTTATTATAGGATAATTTATAGGAAATCCTAATTTTTTATTTATATCAATTAAATTAAATAATTGACTATCATATATTCTTTCGTGTTCTAAAAGAATCTTTTCTCCTTTTATACAATTATGATTTTGAAAATCATACCAATCATCTTTTGTATTTTCTGAAAAATCTATAGAAAACATTTTACTAAACAAATCATCTTTGAAAGAATTATAATCAACAACTCTATTTTTCATAAATTCTGGGATATTAGTATTATACATAATATAATCAGTATAATTTGCTTGAGTTAATCCCTTATAAAACGTGTAATTAATCATATTAACTACATCATCATTATCTCCTACAACTATAATTACAAATTGATTCATAATCACAAAGATAAGAAAAATTTTCAGAAATACAAAATAAAAATTTTTATTAATTTTTCTCGATTTCACGCCATTTGGCAGACGCAAAATTTCGTGCTAACAAGTTATTAATTAAGCATTTATCTATGCCCATAGCTAACAAAAAATAGCCCTGCGTGGCAGCAGGGCTATTCATCAAATTTATAAACATCGTATTCTCCTTCACTATCAAAATAACTTATATCAACATTTTTACTTTCTTCACAAAGTTTTTCTATATATTCTTTTATTTCACCTTGTGGTTTAAGTTTAACGCTTCCATATCCGTTTGTACTACATCTTCTACAATTTTCGTCAAACTTATTAATTCCTAATAATATATAATATTGATTTCTCTTTTCATCTTTAATATAAACAGAACATTCAAGAAAATATTTATATTGTTTTTTAACGCCTGGTATAATTAAATATTCGTTTTCATAATATGGAAGCTTTTTGTTTGTTGTTTTATTTAAAACATTATATTTAACTACATTCATTTTATAGTCTTAATTTATATTTTTTTCTTTTTTCAATTATAAAATCTTGTATTTTTAATTCATTTTCATTATAAAAACTTTTGGTAAAAATAAGATAAGCTTTTATTAATTTAAAATTATTTAATGCTTTTTGAATAGAACTATTAGAATTTGATTCTATATAATATTTTAATTCTGAAAGTCCATCAGCATTATAAATTTTATTATCAAAAATATTTATTGCAACATATTGTGTTTTTTGTTTATATTTTCTTTTATTTAAATTTTCTATACTATAATCTTTTATATCATAATTTTCTTCATCTGTCCAAAAATATCCATAAGCTAAACATTTTCTTTTTATAGCCATTCTTATGTTAGAATGATTTCCGTTAACATCTTTTGCAGCATTTCTAATTCCATTATATTTTTTTATTTCTTTAGTATATGGTTCTATTCTTATAATTAAAATTCTTTCTTTATCGTGAGATTTGTTTATTTTATCAATACTATGTAAAGCGTTTTGAGAATAAGTTACCCATTCTAAATTTTCTAATTTATTATTAGAAGGATTTTCATCTATATGATTTACACAAGGAAGATTGTTAGGATTTGGTATAAAAACTTTAGCCAAAAGATTATGAATAAATAATCCTTTTGATTTACCATTTTCAGTTAAAGTTACAGATACATATCCTTGATAATTTGTTTTTGTTTTTAAAATTCTACCTTTTCTATAAAATCTAACACCATTAGAATCAACAATATAATCTGATAATCTTCTTACTTGTCCATCTTTATTAATTTCATAATGAGGAAAATCTGGAACGGGTCTCCAATCATTGTTAGTTTCTATAATACTTTTTTCAGGTTTTGGCTTAAATGCTTCTAATTTAAATTCCATAATAATTAATTTACAAAGGTTACTAATTTAATATGGAACGGTACAAAATTCACGCCACTTCTTTCTGAAAACTGAATATTTAACGATTTTCCTATATATTTTTCCCTATTTTTCAAAATCTCTTTTTGAAAATCAAAACTTGCGGATAGATGGCACTCAAAAGTTTCATCATTAATATCGTTTTTACATTTAAACAAAGGCAAATCTTCTCGTTTATTACCTTCAGGATATATATCAAGAATTGTAAATACTCCATCAGTATGTTTTTTATATTTAATCATTGAAGAATTTCGTTTACCAAACTGATATTCAGATCCTGGATTGCGAAGAATCAAACCTTCAAACCCCATATCAATAAATTTATCTCTCCACATTACAGCTTCATACGAAGTACCAATATGATAATTACAAAGAACAATAAATCTTTCTTTATTTATAAGATGTCCTTCTTTTGATCTAAATTGATAAATGTGTTTATAAAAATTAACTTCAATCCATCTTGCTCTTTCAGCAGCAGACCATTCTTCTGTTGCTATATCGTAACACCAAAATTGAACAAGTTTATTTTCAAAACAATTGGGATCTTTAACAGCGTGATTAATTTCATTTACAGGCAATCCAGGAATATACACTTCTCCATCAAGAATAATATTTTCTTCTTTCATCATATCAAGAGTTTCTTCTGGAATAACAGAAAGTAAATATTCTTCAAGATTTGTTAAAGAAGTCCAAATTGCTCCTTCTCTACTTTGAAATTCAAGTCGAAATTTATGAAATATATCGTTTCCTTTAATTACTCTTATAAAACATCTAAGACCGTTGATTTTCCATTGACCATAATAGTGATTACATTTTTTAAATACTTTATCATCATAAGTTTTGGCAAGCATAGCTAATACTTTTCCTTCAGCATTTGTTCTTTCATAAGGAAGATATTTATCAAGCCAACTTTGCAACTCTTCCTTTACGGGGAAATCATAATTATCTCGTATTTCGTTTAGATATTTATAACCTTGTTTTCTTTTAGCATTACTTCTTGATTTACATTCATCTAAGAGTTCTCTATCAGTACAAAATCTTTCTTCTCTAATAGTTCTTCCAATTATTCCATGATAAACTAATATTTGAGGAGGAAAAACATCATCTGGTTTACAAAACCAAATACAAGGTTGCCCATAATTATTTCTTCTATAAAGAGCTGTCATTAACTCGTTATATGTAAAATCTTGTATTTTCATATTTATATATTGTTTAAATCTTCTTTTAATTCGTCTATCCAATCAAAATCATCTTTAAGTTCTTTTATTACAACATTAAGTATTTTATATTCAACAGAATTCATTATATCATATAATGTAGCATTTTCATTAAAAAACTTTGTTATTTCTCTTTTTTCATCATTTTTTATTATTGTAAAAGTTGCACTATATTTCATTTATATTCTATTTTAAAATTAAATTTTGGAATTTTAATTTTTTGTTTCTTTTCTTTTTTATGTTTAGCATTAAGTTCATCAAGTAAGTTTGGATTATCTGAAACAATACATTCTCCGGTTTTTAAATTACTATACACATATTTGGGTTTATTTTCAAACAAATCTTTTGATTCATCTTTAACCCAAATGTTTTTAGGTTTTTGTTTCTTTTCTTTTTGTTTATTAGCAGCCTTTTTACTTTTAGGAACTTCTTCTATAATTTCCGGATTATTTTCTTCAAATTCTAAATTATCTTTATGTCTTTTTTCTAATAAATCAACCATATGATTATACTTAATAGGATCTTTTATTCTTGTAAGACATTTGTTGTATCTATTTACAAGTTTGCTATAAAGATAATCTTTTGTATGTATTTTTCTCATTCCTCTATATACGATTATTGTACAATCCAAATCGTCTAATATATAATACATATATTTTAGAATACCCCAACGTTCTACACTTCTTATCCAAGTGTCATATTCTATTTCATCTTGATTAGGATAATTGTTATTTACTATCATAAATCAGAAATAGTTGTTTGTTGAACAATAAAATTATCTATAAGATTTTCTAAAATTATTCTTTTTTCTTCTAAAATTAAATTTAGTCTATTATAATTTTTCTTTAATATTGTAAAATAATTTACAAGTCTTTCATAAGACTTTAAAGCATTATCTAAATTATCTTTTGTTGAAATAAGTTTATTATTTACATATATGCCGTACATTTTAGTAACATCTTTTTGGAATTTTATAAATAATAATGTTCTTAGGATTATTAATTAACAAAAGATTATATTTAATCCATTTTATTATATCTACCATAGAATATACAAGAAATCCATCTTTAGCTTCATTTCTTATTACATCTCCCGTTTTATAATTAACATTTGAATATGCGATATGATTCCATTGAGTCCAATCCCAAATCTTATTTTCAAAACTTTCAAGTAGTTTTTTATCCTTTTCGCTTTCAACATCAATGTGACCATAAAGAAAAATTTCACCCTGTGTAACAAGTTTACCATCTTTTGTTCTAAAAGTTAAATTCTTACTATTCTCTAATTCATCTTCTATTTTCTTAACAGTAGATTCACTTATAGGTTCCATTACAACAAGATAATTACTAAAATGGTGCAATATTGCTTTGGCGCAAATACCACGAATGTTTATCCTTTTCATAATTGTCAATTATTTTTATTGATTTTATTATATTTTCGCTTACTATTTCTATAGAATATTTACAATAAAATTCTGCAAAATCTTTACACTGACTGTCTTTTGGTATAAATATAGGAATTATATTAAAAGCTTTTCTTAAATAATTTGCTTCAACAATTCCAACTTTATCGTTATCCATAAGAGATACTAATTTTCCTCCTTCTACCAATTTACTTCTAAGCCACTCTATTTCAAGTTGTCTTAATCTATAAGTTTCGTGAGGTATATTAATAACTCCAATTTTGATATTTGGCATTACCCCGTAAGGGAAGAGTGAAAGTAAACTACAACCTATTGATAATCTATCTTTTGAAGATTTAGTAATAATTATATAATTATAATCGTTTCTATATAAATTATAAATTCCTTCAAGATGATTACAATTAGTTATAAATTTAACCATAGGTTTATGTCTTTCAGGAAAATACAATTTAATGTTAGCAATTCCGTTTTTATCTCTACCTAAAAAATAAGCATAACAAGGATCGCTTGATTTATAATAATATTTAGGTTCAGGATTAGTTTTCTTATTTATATAATATTGTTCTATTGGATATACAAAGTTAACATTTAAATATTGTAAAGTAACTCCGAAATTATTCCAATAAATTTTATCATAGTCGTTCCAATTTCTAACAACAAGCTCTATTACAGGTTTTGTATTCCTACTTATATCAAGAGCTTGTTTAATTTGAGATTCTAAATTAGGATCTTTTTCTTCTCCATAAAATATATCTTTAAAAGTAAATGTTATGTGTCGAAGAATTTTTATAAAATTTTCTTTATTATCTACAGATTTAAAATTTACATCTGTTTGTGATAATATATATGCAACAGCATCAAAACAATCTCCCCAAAAATATCCTGCAAAATCCCTCATTTTTAGTTTTCCTTTATTATCATATCGAAAACCTACTGTGGGATGATTATCTATTCTTATGGGAGATAATATTAATTCTCCAGTATCTATACAATGTTGAATAAGAGCAACAGGTATATCAAAATATACGCTAAATATACTTATTTGACTAACTTTATCTAAAATATATTTTTTATTTAGATTAGAATTAATACTTCTTCCCATTACAAAACAAAAATTAAGGGTGCAACTATAAAAGTTACACCCTTTAGCAAATTAATCAACAATTCTTTAGTTACCAAAAGGAAGGTCATCTTCGGGAGGAACAAAACCTCCACCACCAAGACCTCCATAAGGAGCGTTCAAATCAATACCACCAGAAACAGGCCCCATAGCACCAGGAAGATTAGCATTAGGTTCTTTCTTCTTTTCAAGCTTCATAGGAGCAATATTTTCACGAGTAGCATTTAATTTGATAGTAGGAGCTACATTTTGTTGATAAATTTCTACACAACCTTCACCAACAAATTGAGGGAACGAAAGTTGCTCATTATTAGCAATAGCTTTCCATTCGTTCTTAACTTTCATATATCTAATAAGTTTAATCCAAAGAGGAATAAACTTGTTGTCAGTAGCAGATTTATAATAAGGAGTACCATCTTTACGACCACGATTCATAATTGCCTCAAAGTTACTAAATAACTTTTTCCAAGAAGCAAGAACTTCTTCGGGATCAACAGTAACATAATCTCCATTTTCATCAAAATCTACATAATCAAGGCTCAAAGCAGTTTCCTCTTCAGGAGTCATTTCTCTGCCCTTAAGAACAAACACATTAAGAAGATGTTTAATCCAATCAAAAATCAAATTAACTTTCCACTCTTCTTTAGCTCCAGGAATAGTAAGAGCAGTAGACTCAACTGCATTAAATTGAAGAGTTACATAACGACGCTTTGAAAGCTCTTCTTCGTTAGATGCGAAAGTAAGAACAAGACGAGGAACTTCAAGTCCATTAAATGAAGGCATACCGGTTTTGTCTTCACCAGGAACAAAAGAAGTAACTTCAACCTTGTCAAGATGTGCAATAAACAAACCATTAGATTTAGCATCACGAGTATCGAAAAGAAGTCGTGAAGTACCTCTGGTTTCATTACTAATACCTCTGCGCATAGGTTTCTTAGTTTCTTCAGCCATAATTTTAAATTTAAAATTAGTTGTTAATAAATATAAAATAAGGGGATATTAGATTATAATATCCCCTTTATTATTATATCTTATGAATTACTCAGCAACTTCTTTCTTCTTACGCTCAATAGGAGCAGAATCCTTATACTCGGTAGGAAGAGGAAGATAAGCAACCTTTACATTCTCATAACCATTGAAGATTTCAGTAGTACCGATTTCATCAAGATTAATAGCATAAGTACGAACAACATTCTTACGAGCCTCTTTATCGAGGTCAGACTTCATATCGTTCCAAACATTAGAATCGGTGAAAGTAAGAACAACACCAGCACCAATCATATCAGAACTATTGGAGCACTTGGAACCCATATATTTGTCAACCTCAGCAGGAGTAACAAGAGTGGCAAGAATTTCAATTTGCTGATCCTTAGTAATACCATCAGCGGTAAGAGCATCACGAAGTTGTTCATCATCACCAGCAAGAGCCTGCTCAAGATAATCTTCAAAGTTAGCAGCAATATACTCTTCTTTCTGCTTCTTACTCAGTCTTTCACTTGCCTTCTGAGCAAGACCTTTTTCAGTAAGCATTTTGACACCCTTAGCAATAGCCCAACGGTCAAATTCCTTGTGAATAGCAACGAGAGTAGCGGGTTCTTCTAAATCAAGACCATTCTCTTCACAGAAAGCAACAACAACTTCATCTTTCTCACGAATAGCAGCATCAATAGCATCACGGTTGTTAATAAACATTACATACTCGCCATTAGCAACACTAAGTGCTTTAGAAACTTGCGGAGTAATCTTGAACATACCAGGAGAGCTAAGAACACTAAATTCAGGTTCAAAACTAACATTACGCTGTCCAGACTTAACAACACCGAAGCCAAATTTAATTTTTTCCATAATACTTTGGATTTAAAGTTAATAAATAATTTTGTTTATATTTGTAAGTGGTTATTCTTTAATATCTTGAATTTCTTCAAAATCAGCATCTTCAACAGGAACTCCAGCAATAACCTTTAATTCTGAAGTTTCCATTACACCAAATAATAAATCAGAAGCAATATCTCGTGCAGCAAGAGTAAAAGCTCTATGACCAATTAAAACACGAGCATATTTTTTATAAGTATCTTTTGTAAATAATTCAGCAGTTGCTGCTTCAGAATAAGTAAAGGTTCCTTTACTTATCATTTCCGTTCCACCAACAACTCTATGAATTGCATAAGTTGTTCTATAATCAATAGGAACACTTGGAATACGATAAATAGGAACCTTTTTATTAGCAACTGCTTGTTCAGCTTGGGATTTATTAACTACCACTTGGAAATTTCCATTTAGTTGGTATTCCCTATATACATTATTATTAAAATCTTTATAGAATCTTACTGGATAAACATAAAGTTTATCAGAGTTTTCTTCTTTAGTAGCAAATTCTTCTGCTTCTTTTTTAGATTTGCACTTAATACAATAATCAGGTAAGGAAGATTCATTAAATACATTAAAACCGTCTGTATATTCATACAGAGCTTGATAGTCCTCAAGACATTCCCAACGACAAGCTGCCCTCAGTAATAATGCTTTAATTAGATGAATATCAATTCCAGTTTTACCATTAATTACATGTATATGCTCAGCACAACTTGTAAAAGGTAATTGTAAATCTTGTGCTCTACAAAATATTGATAAAACATCGGATGTACTTTTAAGTCCACTTTTATCTGAACGAATATATTGCTTTGCAAAGTTTTCAAAAGCAATCATTCCAGCTTCAGTTGTAATATCAAGTTTAGATAAAGCATTAGTAGTAGTTCGAGTACTAAAAGGAATTATATTATCTTTCTTTTTAACAGGTGCAATAGCATTGGGATTATCTGTTGCATCTGCTTCCTTTTGTTTAACTGCATCATTCATATAACAAAGAACTTTGATTGATTTGCTGATACAAAGATAGGCAAATTATTTCATATTACAAAACAATATCGCCGGAATTTTCATCATAGAACAAATTTTTTTCAGTATCAGATTCACACACTTCTATAAGATTTGACGGTTTTTCGTTCAAAATTGTCTTTTCCTCGTTTGTATCTTTGCAATATATTCTATGAATTATAGTAGGTTCTTTAAATTTAATGTTATCAAATCTTCTTTTTATTTTAAATATATCATCCACTAAAGTAGTTGTAAATATAACAATATCAACATCTATTGTTAATGTGTTTTTAGAAGAACTTTTGATACACAATATGTTTGTATATCCTTCTTTAAAAGCTGCTTCATTATTAGAAGAAAGAAAATCAGCTTTAAATATTCTTGGTTCTCCTTTTTGTTTACCGCTTTTCCATACAACTACTTTACCATCTTTTCCTGTAAGATAAGAATCTTCAAGTTCATTATGATATCCAAGAGCCATATAATTCTTATCACATTCTTCATTTAGATATTTAGTAATTCTATTGCAAAAATCTCCTCTTAAAGAAATAATTAAAATCTTTTTGTTTGGATTTGCATCTATGATGTTTTTAATAACTTCTAATTTTGCATCATTATCAGCTACTAATTTCTTACGACTATTAGTAATATTGAAAATAGTATTTACTCTTTCTCTGATAGCATTTGGATTAAACAATTCATCTAATTGTTGGTTATATTCTAAACTCATATCAAGTTCAGAACTCCAACCATTATTATAAGCAACTTTATAACATTCATCTATTGCTGATGTATGTGTTTCAAAATTACCTATTCTACATCTTTCTATTTGTTTTAAATCTCCAAAAATAGAAATTGAATCTTTTATATAATTATCATATTTATTATATAATTCTCTATCATCTTCATTAAGAAGTACATAATGTCTATATTCCTTTACGGGGGAGTAAATCTTTTTATAAAGTAATTTTTCATTATCAAGTTTTATAGGAATTTGAGAAATATGTTGATTTATAGCATTAATAAAATTATTATTCATAATAGATTTAGTAAATATTAATAGAGCAAATTTATGTATATTCGTTTCTCTTATTAGCATATCTTCATCATCATTAATTCCAAGAGAAATAAAAACATCTCTTTCTTTAAAATTAGAAATCATATAAGAGTGAGAAAGAAATTGTATATTTTTATAATATAATTCTTCATTTAAATCATTATCAATAATATATTGTTTATATTGAGTTTTAAATTTATATTCTTCTAAAGCTATTAGTATTTTTCTTTCAGCATTTTTATTAATTAAACTTATAACAATATCAACAATAATTGGAATAGGATCAATAGTTTCATATATATAACAATATCCTTTTCCTTTATTTTTCTGAAATCCATCTTTTAATTGTTGGATTATTTTTATATATTCGTTATCCATTTTCTAAACTATCAAACAATCCAATTGGATTAACTCCAGCATATTTTTTTAATAATGCTTTACCGGATTTTGTTTTATGCAAAGTATTTCCTTTTTGATTAGGACTTATTCCTAATTCTATTGGAGATATAATTTTCATAGCTTCATCATAATAATATTTATAATTTATATCTCTTAAAGCAATAGATTCATCATCAAGCGTATTTAATATAGTAACTCTTTGACCAGCACAAAGATTGTTCAAATGTTTATCTATATCTCGTTTAAACAATTGTCCTCCTCTATTAGAAACATAAAATCTTACATTTCTTTGTATTTGATGTTCTCCTTTAGAATCTATAAATAAAGCATTAAATTTTCTTCCAATGTTTTGAGTTTTACAAAAATCTAACACATCTTTACATTCATAAAGAGTTTCTATTACAGGTTTATTGTTTATAAAATATTCAACAACTGCTTTTGCTACAACAGGAGCATTATATCCTTTTTGTAAATTTTCTTTATACATATTTGGATTAAGATCTCCTTTATAATCTATTTTCCCAGATGTTTCTTGAGCAATATAATTGTTGATATCTCGACATATATAACATTTAAAATCTTCACTATCTGCATCAAGTCCTGTATATTCACACCATCTATTAGCAATATCTTCAAATATTTCTTTTTTATCTACTTTAAGTTTTACAACTATACCATCAGTATTTGCTGATACAACAGGAATACCATTAAGTTCAAGTTCTTCACATAACATTAAAATAAATAATTGTCCATTAATAGTTGTTTTAAGAGTACACATTCTATCATAAATATCGCCATATTCATAACCGAATTTACCATAAATACTATTAATAACAATTTTTAATGCTTCTGCTACAACTTCTTTAGGAATACCATCAACCAAATCTTCTTCACTATGCTTAGCTTTTATACGAGTAGTTCTAAAATAGTCTACAAGTTTGACAAATACTCCTTCATCTAAATGTTCTGGTGATATTCTATATCTCACTATTAATGACGGATAGAAGCTCGATATATCCCAATGCACATAATAGAATGTGTTGGAACTTCTTAATACTCTTGGTTTATCTTCTGAATGTAAACCTCCTGTTGCAACAGTATATACTGTTTGACCTATTGTAACTTTTCTTTCAAATTCTGTTTTAGAAACTCTTGTTAAAACAATGGGTCGTATTTCTTCTAAAAATGCTTGAAGTTCTGGTGTTTTAAATTTTATATTATCAAAAATAACTTTTTTAAAAGCCATTTTTGTTCTTTCAGTTCTTTTACCTCTCCATTGAAAAGGTTTTAAATTACTAAATTCACTATAAAATTTAACAAATAGTTTGTCAGCCATATCGCTTCGAGAACTATTTAACACATTAACTTCATAAGCATTACTAATAGTATATCTTAATTTAATTTCATCAACATATAATCGTGTCATTTCGCATACAATAAATACATCATTTAAGTTATAATGACACATAGAAGGTATATATTTATCAAGTATATGTCTATCCCATTTGTTAATAAGTTTATTTAATTGTTCAACAGTAAGACTTTTATATCTTGGTTCTTTAAGATAAATATTTGCTTCTTCTTTATCAATTGGAGGCAATTCATATTCAAGTAATTCATACCATTTAATATTAATAGAAGTTTGTTTTAAACTTTTACCATAATAAATCTTTTCTCCATTATCTCCAATCATCATACCTGCTTTATTTAAAGCAAATATTTGAAATAAATCAACATCTTGAAAAGGAAGATTGTATTCTCTTAAAGAATTTAGCAAATAATCTTTTTTAGCAGCATCTTTATTATCTTGTAAAGAAATTATTTTCTTTGAAGTTTCATATAATGTAGTAATTATTTCGCGTGTACTTCCATAAATTCCTAAATACATAAGAAAACAAGCAACCATAAGTTTATCATAATTTAAATTATTATATCCATATAATTGTGTTCTCTTACCTTGATTCATAGAATTTATAAAACCTGCTAATTGAAGTAATTGACTATCATCATCATTAGTAATATAAAATTGTTTCTTTTCAACAGAATTTAATAATTTTTTAATTTCTTCAACAGTATATTTTTCAGTTAAAGGAATTGGAGTTCTTTTTTCTTTTCCTTTTTTAATTTCTGTTTTACAGCAATTTTTAAATTTTTTATAATAATCTCCAAGATTTACAAAAGTGATGCTGAAAAAATTTGGTAATACTTCAACATCGTATGCCCAAATATCCAACATATTAAAAATTAATTATAAGTTCTTTTCTTGCTCTACTACAAGCAACATAAACTCTTCTTAATAACTGTTGATAATCAGCATATATGGCTCCAGTTGTAGTATAAATCATATCTGTTAAATCAACAAATACATTATCATAAGTAGAACCTTGAGATTTATGAGCAGTTATCGCAAAAGCATAATCTATATCTCTTGAATATAATATTTGATTTCCTTGTTTTATATTTACAGTAATCAAATACATTTTCTTAAAATCATAATACGCTTTCCAACGAGTAGCTCTTGTTCCACCAGTTGATTTCTTAGCAGTGCTAATTAAATCATCAAGAGTTTTTACATATTGTGTAATAGTAAACTTATCTCTATGGTCTATAATAAACAAAGGTTTTGTTACAGAACCTCCATTAACCATTTGAAATTTTATAAGAAAACCTTTAAAACCGTATTTACTATCAACAAAATTTACTATATCTTTAATTATATATTCTTCACTATTATTAATTATTACTTCATTAAATTCATTAACAATAGTTTGATAACTCATTATCAAGTCATTTTTAGTAATAATATTTTTATCAGAATCTTGAATAATAGTATTTCTAACAAAATTATTCCACATAGCAACTTTTTCGTTTCTATAAGAAATAATTTTATACATTTCTATATTTTTAGTATATTCTTCGTCATTAAATCTTAATTTAATAAAATTAGCAAAACTGTTAGAATTCATAATACTCCATCCTTCACCTACACTATTATAATTTTGATATCCTTTATATTTGGATACATAATCAATAAAAGAATGAGTGTTGTTTGCAATATCATATCTTAACAAATCAAGAAGTTGTAAAATTGGATTTTCTTCTCCTTGTCTTACAATTTCTGTTAATTCATATACTTTATTGCATTTTTCAAATGCGGTACTTCTATATTCTTTAACAGGACTTAATTGAAAACTATCACCAATAAATATAACTTTGATTTCTAATTCTTGTGCTTTCCTAATAATATATGTTACTAAACTTGCATTTAACATAGAAGCTTCATCACATATTAAAACTTTTATATTATCAAGTTTAGGTTTACTAATAGGATTAAATGCGGGATTTTTATAATCAAAATCTTCTATATTGAGATTTAATCTAAATCCAAATGTAGATTGTATAGTTTCAACTTTAAGACCAGATGCTTCAGAAAATACTCTACAAGCTTTGTGAGTAGGAGAAGTACATCTAATTGCACTGTTTGCATATTTACAACCATTAACTATCTTTTTGGTAACAAATGTCTTTCCTACTCCACCTGGGCCAACAAGACCATAAACACTTTTTGATTTGTCATAAGGGGAATCAATAAAGGCAGTTAGTCCCCTAACTGCCTCTTCCTGACCCTTCGTCATCCATTGAGTCCCCTTATTCTCTATCTTATTCTTTCCTATTACATTGTAATCTTCTAAACTCATTTCTTATTTCTTCATAGTTTGCAATATATTCTTTTATATATTGTTGAGATACAGGATGTTTCCAATTAATTGTAGTATCTTTTAATTGAAACTCTGTTTCTTTTGTTATATTATTAGTAACAAGAGTTCCTTTACAAAATATACCAGCCATAAACGGCAAATAAATAAAATATTTATCAATTAAACAATTAATTGTATTATTTCCCACATCAGGTAATATTTCATCCCTAACAAGAATTTTATTATCAAATAATTGTGTACTATATTTCACATTTTTAAGTACATAACTTTCAATAGTAAAAGGATAAAATTCTTGAGTAGTTAATAAAAATATTTCAAATCTTTTTCTTACAATAGAATAACGACATACTCCTATTTGTTCTCCAACAATAGTTGTATATTTAGGAGTTTTTTGTTTTTGATAAACTCTTTTAGGTTTTATTAAACTAAAAGAATTAAAATTAATTACTGGCATTGTTGTTTGATTTGTTTGTTGAAAAATAAATATATTTAGAACTACCCCGTAAGGGAGAGATTCAATATCATCAGAAGTTAATCATAATCTTTATTATTTAAACTTGTCATTATTTCATTAATTTCTTCATTATTAATAACTTTAGTAATACATTTCCATTTAGGTTCTGTAATATTTCTTTCTCCCACAAATACTGGTTCAAACAATGTTTCTTTTCTAAAACCTAAATTAGGAAGTTCGTTTCTAACTCTATCATAAAAATCACTTTTCTTTAATTCTTTCCATAATTCATCATATGTACAATTTACTCCTCTAAAAACACATCCAAGTTGAGTAATTTTGTATTCAAATTCTGGATATAAAATATATACTAATACAGCAATATAAACATCTCTTGTGTTTTTATAAGGATTATAAAATATTTTACAATTATCAATAGCTTTTTGTGTAGTTGAATATTCCTTTACGGGGAAACATTCATAAAACACAGAATCGCCACATTGTATTTTGTGAGCATAAATACAATGTTCACAATTTGTTTTAATTTCTTTATCTTTATCTGGGTTAAACGAGAGTTTTGGCATAATAGTATAAAGTTTTAGTTTCTTTAGATATAATATTAAGTTTAAGTTTTTTAGTAATTTCTTCTATTTCATCATATTTTTTAGTTGCTAAAACTATTTCATTAACATTATTAATTGTACCTGTCCAATATTTAATTACAGTACATTGTTTTTGTAATAATCTTTTAGGCATAAAACTCTACAATAATTTTTAAAATTGATTCAATTTCAGCTTATTAGAGGCAATATAAAATAAAAGTGAACAATTACATTACCTTTGATATAAATAAGAAAATAGAGGATGTTGGGCATCAAAGAATCAAAATGCGTAATCCTAACAACCTATGGAAACAAGTTTATACAAAGACACATTTTATCTCTTCATCTTTAATAACCCAATATCCTCTATTAAGATAAATAACAATAATTGTGCGAAGAACATCACTAAAACGCATTATGGCAAACTGTTATTTATCTTATTTTGTTGTGGTAACAGGAATCGAACCTGTATTCTCAGAACCAAAATCTGATGTCTTACCATTAGACGATACCACATTAATCTTGGGTATAAAATTATACCCAAGAACAACTACAAACAAATCAAATACAAATAATTAATTTTTAGTAAGTTTTTCAATATATTCAGTATTATGTTTTACCATAACTTTAGCTTTAAATATAAAATTGCTCAAATCATTAATAAAATTGGCAAGACTTTCATATTCTTCTGCTAAAATTTTACCAATTTTTTTATAAGCGTTTCTTTCTGCTTTAGCTAAAGCAATACGACAACCTGTATTATAATCAAATTTATCATCTTTATGTAATGTAGCCAAACCATAAAATGGAGGCAATTGTTTTCCTTCTTTACCTCCATTTAATTTTGTTCTAAGAATACATTTTACATAAGATTTATTATCTGTTTCATATTTAGTAGAAACAGTAGATAATTTAATTTTCATTTTTATGAATTATTTTATGTTGAAGTCTAAATAATTTATCTTGTTTATTATAATATTCAAGACATTCTCCATAAGAAGCAATTTTTACTTCTTTTCTTGTATATTTATTATAAATACAATAAAGTTTTTTGCTCATAAAATTATTTATAATAAGTATCAACAAAATCTAACAATTCATTAATTCTATCAACTGCGTCATCTTTTGTTTCATATTCTTCAAAACACGTTGAATAAGTTATAAGAATTTTAACATAAAATTTATCTTTTCTTATATCTTCTTCAAAAACATACAAAGAATCAACTTCAGAACCTTGTAATAAACTAATAGAAACTATTTGATCAATAAAAACAAATGTATCATTTTTATCATATAATGCGATAAAAGGTTTACAATTAAATTCTTTATATTCAAAAATTTGTTTAGATGTTTTTGTAAGATAATAAGTTTGAATTATTACACAAACAATTAATATTACAAAACAAATACATAAAAACCAGCCCATTATTCTTTGTTTTTGTTATATTTAAAACTATCAATTATATCTTTAAATCCTATTGTAAAAACTGTAAGAATAGGAAATGTTATTAAAAGAATAAGAACAATATAATACCATTCTATTTTATGTAATATGCACCAAATACAACTAAAAATAACTGTAAAATATGATGCTAATATCATCAATCCTATAAATATAGTTTTTAATATTCGTTTATTCTTTTCTTCCATTTTTTATTTCTTTTATTTTATTTATAAAATATTTTATAACTAATGCATCAAAATATGACATAGCAACGCAAAATACAATAGCAACAATACTTAAAAACAAATTAGTTTTAAAAGCTTGAATCGAAAATATAATCATAAAAATATTAACTACAATAGTTAATATAGTTCCACAAACAATTAATATTGATTCTTTCATATTATTTAATTTTAATTCTCTTTAATTTATTAATAATATTTAGTTTTTTTCGGTTTATTAATTACATTTAAATATTTACATAAATCACAAAACATTTGATAAGCAATTTCCTCAGTTTTACATTCTAATTTAATAGCATGACCTGTTTTAAAATTAATTATTAAAGATGTTTTATCGATTTCTTTTGTTTCTTCATTAAAACAATAATTAAACATTAATACTTGTTCTAAATCAAGACAAGTATTTCCGGCAGGTGTAATATAAAACATAATACTAATAATTTTAAAATATGGATATAAAGCAAATCAGCGAAAATACACCGAAAATATACTTCAACTTCACCATATAGACTATTATAGACCGGCTAATAATAGTTTAAGTTTTCTGTATTCAGTATCAACAGCTATTACGGTTTTTCGTACATACTACGCATTACAAGTAGAGAATCCCTTAGACTATCTTGTTCTGCTTATGTAATTAATTTCAATTGTTGGCCATTAATATTATTAATTACAAAGTGTGCCTCAGATGGGACTCGAACCCACACGACCACTGCTGGTCAAAGGATTTTCTTACCACTATAATTTTCATTACCAACCGTTTCGTTATCTTAATAAGATAATTTGTCATTTAACCCGTTTGTTTGTGGTCTGGACTCTATCTTAACCATATTGAAATCTTGCAAGATTATATTTTCGATACGTTTTTTATGGAGTCCCATCTCTCCTGCTACTCATATAAATTTCAACTTAGGTTCCTCCTGTATAGTCTCTACACACTGTCTATTTAACCATTATTTCAACATGTGCTTTTTCGATAAGCATCTTCATTTTACCACTTAAACTAACACATTTACTTTAATAGTTATTTTAACATTGGCTCGGTATTACCATCAACATCACTTGCTAAGGCTTCACCGAATTAGGGAGGTTCTACTTCAATAATTTCTTATTGAGCACTCAAATTTTTATTTACAAGTTTAGAACAAAGTCCTTCGTGTCTACCATTCCACCACCAAGGCTATAATATTAAGTTTCTAATATTATTTCATTATGTTCAAAAGGAACACCGTGGTGTTCTTCAAGTTTTTTACAATAATTATCAAAATTAATTTTAGCTAAATCTTTAGCTTCTTCGTGATCATTAGCAATTATAACAACATGAGTTGTTGTACCAAATAAAGGTGAACCTAATTTCTTTGCATATACTTTTGTTTTACAACTATATAACATATACAAAAAGTAATATAATTATAACTTGAATTACTTGACCAATAAGACCACCAAGAATAGTAGCCCACCAATCTTTCCAATCCCAAATGCCACCTTTAAGTTTATCTTTATATTCCATACCACTTGCAATACCAAGTACACATAAAATAGTAAAAATAAAACCAATAGGAATAGCATATTTAAAATGTTTATCTCTATTAGATTCTTTTAACCAATTCATACTTATTTATTTTTTACTTCTTCAATCATTTGTAATATTATTATTGTTTCCATAAAATTACCTATAGAAATACCACTACAAAGATTATCATATATTTCTCCAAACTCTTCTCCATATGCTTCTATACATTTATCTCGTAAAGATTTTCGTTTTCTAAAGAAAATTTTCATAATTTAAATTAAATTTTTCAAACAATATCTAATAGCTTCTCTATAAGCTTCTTCATAAGAAGTATAGTTAGTAGCTTTGTTTGGAAGATAAGTTTTCATTTCAGTATAATGATCTTCAATAGTAATTTTTAAAGAAGTTATTTCAATACACCAACCTAATACAAAATTATAACTAATATCACAATGAAGATTATGTTTTATTCTTAACCATTTTGCTGCCATTTGAAGAGTAGGAGCACAAATAAACAAAGAAGATAAATTGCTATTTGTACCTCTAATAACATTTTCAAGGCGTTTAGTCTGAGTGTACCAACATTTATCACACGGTTCATCAAATCCTTTTTCTTTTAAAAGATTGGCTATTTCAAAATCTGTATAATCTTCAGCAATCATAATTATTTAATTTTTATACATATCTTTAGGTGCTTTCAATGCAAGTTTCATAGGTATCAATCCACGATAGTCAAAATAATGAGCATTCATAAAATCTTCTTGTTCTGCATCAAAGAAATTATATCGTCTTTCTTTATCTGGACATGCAAAAACTTTATTATTACAAGATTTTAGGACTTTATCAAATTCTTTTTTCTCTTCCTCGGTCATAGAACTCATTGGACGAAGATAGGGTTTAATTTCTTTTCGTCCATGTTGAATATCATGTAGCCAAAAAACATCAAGAGAAATGATGCCATCTTCATCTCCGTAATGATGAGGAACGTTTATATTAACTCCATAAGGCAACCTCGCACAAAGGTCTTTAAGTAGCAATTGTTTTTCTTCATTAGTCATAATTAATACAATTTATTATAAAATTCTCTATATTTTTCAGTATATTCTCCTTTTTTATCAAGTTTTTTAGCTTTATCAAGATAGAAAGCTTCTTTATCTAAATCTTCTTGAAGATTTTGTTTATTACCAGCTCGCATACGATATTTAAAAGCATTCAATAAACAAAAATAAAAAGTAGCTTCTTTACCAAATACAACAATCATCATATCAATGACTTCAATAGGATATTGATTATAATGAGCAGGATGATTAACTTGTTCAGGAGCCTTAGGGGTTTCGCCCGTAGAGGAATTGTGGAGTTCCATTTGCTTTTGATTGTTTTTCTTAAACAATTTCATATTTATTATTATTTATAACTTTGTGCTTCCGACAAGATTCAAACTTGCGACCCACAGATTAGAAATCTGTTGCTCTATTCGGCTGAGCTACGGAAGCAATAAAATAAATAATAGTCTAAAAGTTTCCTTGTACTTCGGTACTTTAACTAACTATTTGAATATGTTTACTATTATTTACATATTAGTTTTCAATATCACATACACCAACAATATTGCGCTATCTATTTAGTTATAGGTGTATAAAGATTATGCAATGATATATATAAATAAAATTTGCAACTTTTATAAATTTTACATTACTATAATCTTCTATAACTATCATAAATTAACTAAAATCTATTTTACACCACCAAGAACCATCTGAAGAAATAAAATCACTATCTTTTAATAGTCCTATATATGCGTTATTGTGTTTAATATTAAATGTTTTAAAGTTTTCTCCAAACATATGGTCTTTAATAATCTTTTTAAATTTAGTGAGAGTTATTTTACCATAATCACACCAAATTTCATTATTAATATCTTTTTCTATATATTTGAATAAATCGTTCATTGTAGGCTTATATTCTACATTTTGTCTAAAACAAAATTGCCAACCTAATGAAGATTTACCCAAATGTATTCTTTTATCATCCTTTTTGTTAATAAGAAAATAATTAGAACCCATAATAAATTGTATTTAATTGAATGTTATTAATACTTATCAATTATCTTATATATAAAAACATAACCCTTAAACACTAACGATAGCCAACAGATAATCAAGCTAACAGCTATCCCGTGGTATCCGAGTTGCTTGATTTTCGGGTATTTAAGGGTTATGTTTAATTAATATATAATATTTTAGGGTAATATTACCAAAATCTCATTTATTTCTCGAGCAACAAATTTGATTTATTCTAAATATTATATATCCCCTAATTCTTCAAATAAAAAATATTTAAAGTTTCGATAGCAGCATTTGTGCTCCCAGTAGGAATTGAACCTACACTCTCACGGTTATGAGCCGTTTGCTTTAACCATTAAGCTATAGGAGCAATAATATCTCGTGTATCTCACGATAGACGAGATATAACATCATTAACAACACGATTATACTCCGTCGAGTTTATCTATTTGCCCAATATGCAGCTTGTTTACGATAATGCATATCATTACCTTTATATTTGTTTTGATAAACAAGATTCATTATATTATTGTGTCTTTCAATAGCATATTCTTTTCCAATTCTAGAAGTTTTGTGCATTTTATCTCCACAAATTAGAGCAGCTTTCTTAATTTGAACAGTAACATAATGTACAGCTGCACCAGGTCTACCAGAACCTTTATGTCTATTAGCTTTAAGATGTTTCATAATTTAATAATCTAAATCTGGACCAATTTCTGGATGAAGATAATCATCTTCAATAACTTCTTCAACAATATCATCTATATCGTTATGAAGAAGTTCTTCATTAATTAATACTTCATTCTCCTCCATTTTCTTCTTCAACTTTTTCATCAAGATTCTTACTAAGAACATCTCCTAATTCTTTGGTATCTTCCTCGATTTTATCATAATCGAGACAATCTTGACCAAATTGATTTATCATATGCTTTTCAAGAAGATTTAAAGCATAAGAAGTAAAACAATTGTTTGCTACTGCAAAAGCATTAAGAAATTCTTGAGAAGTAAAGAATTGTTCAGTTTTAAGACCATTAATTGAAACAGCATATTTGTTCCAATAATAAGAGATGTAAACCTTATCTTCTTTAGTACAAGCTCCTGTCTTAATAAGATTAATGCGAATAGCAAGACTAATCATTCTACGAAATTCAGCATTATTCTTAATTAAAAGAGCAATTTTAACTGTACTTTGAGGATAAAATTTAGTAGCATAAGGAAGACCATTTTCAAGTCGAGCAGGACGCTCAGGTCTTTCGCGATGTTCAAAATTTCTTTTAGTAAAATTCTTTTTTACACTATCAAGTTTTTTAACTTGCTCTTCATTAAGAGCATCTTTAATTTTAGTCATAATAAAATTGTTAATAATTAATTAATTAATTGTTTATTATTTATTTGTTTGCAAAGTTACCAAAAATTTTTGATATTAGCAAATAAAACTGCCAACAAATTTTAAATTCAATAGCTGACAAGATATGGGAAAAGAATCAGCAAATTAAACTTAATCTTTGTTGGCAGTAATAAAATAAGACTTTTAGAAACCCATCAGTTTGTCTGCAAGTTTATCAGCAAAACGCTCTCCAGTCTTACCAAACTTAAATGCAATCACATAGTTAATGATAGTTTCATTATCAAATACAATATCCTCAGGATTTTCACGAGTTGTGAAAGGATTGTGATAAGGTTCACCAGCAGGAACAACATGCTGAAGAATATCAATAGAACCTCCATTCATCAAAAGATTGAGAACTTGAGGATGATTAACAACAGTATTAGCCATCCAAGATTTCTCATCATCTTCTTTTAGCATACCAGCGATGCCAAAATTAGAAGAATAAATGATATTGGTTTCACCAAGCTTACGCTCGGTTTCACCAGTTTCAGGATTAACAACTGGAATATATCCAGGAATTTTTGGTACAACAGTAAATGTTACACGAACAGAATCATTATCTTCGTTTTCTTTAAGATTTACATTCTTAATACGAAGATTATTGAAACGATGAACATTGTTAAGAGTCATAAGTTTCTTAATAGTTTCAGCAAAATTGCCAGTCATTTCGGTTGCAACAACCGCTTTTTCATTTTCTTCCATAATTAAAATAATTTAAATTGTTAATAAAATAATATAATTAAAAGGTTAATCAAGTTCTACAAGATTTTCTTCTAATTGAATTTCCATATATTTCATATGTTCTTCAATATTGTTAATTTGAAGTTGAAGTTCATCAACTTTCTCTACAATATAATATTCTCTTGAATTATCAAAAGAATTATATGCAGCAATAAAACTACAAATGGCAGCCGTTGTCATCATTAACATAATGATAGCCATAAGTATAAATTCTTTCCAATTTGATTTCACAATTAATCATTTTTTAGTTTGTTTAACAAAATTATATATTAATCTAACAGTATAACATATTACAATTATACTAATTGTTTCTATAACAATATATGTCATTGCTTTTTGTTTAAATATAGTTTTTCTCCAATATTATATTTATATTTTGCATCATAAAAACGATACTCATTATAAATAAAATGTTTAGCGTTTGGTTTTTTGAAAAAACACACAACTGCTGTATATTCAACAACATTGCGTGTAATATATTTGATATTGGTTATTTCAAAACATACTTCTTCAAACGGATAATTAAATCGCGGAATATGATTAAGTTGTCTTGTTCTAAATATTGGAACTAAAATTAGGATAATTTCAATTATTATCGATGTCCAAAGAATAATAAAAAGAATGTCTGTTGTTTTCATAATATTACGTTTTAATCAATTATTATCATAAAAAATAGAAGATATACAGTCATTGGGTATTCCTGAACATCACAAGATTGTTTTCAATTTTCCCATATATTTACAGATTGCTGCATATCTTCTATTAAGATTATTCTACATATCCTCCAAGATATAACGGTTTTCCGTCAAATTTTTGAATATAACGCATAGCATATTCTTCTTTTGAAACAGTTTTATCTCCAACATATTTACGAGATTTAAAACCATTAGGTCCTTCTCTATAAACTTTAATAGTTTTTTCTTTCTCATAATATTTAAAGAAATCAAATGTATCCATACAATTATAATCGCCTTGAACTGATTGAACAGGATTTTCAAGAATAAATTTGAGAGCTTCAGCTTCAGTATCAAAAATACCAAATAAGGTAATTTCTGTACCATATGCCCATTGATAAGTATCAGCAGTAACAATAAATTTTGTCATAATATTATTATTTTTGTTATTATTGGTATAAGATAAATAATAGATTGACCAAAAAAGAATAAATAGATTTGAAATAAATCTAAATATAAAATTTTTTGGAAAATCTATAAGATGAGCATCAATATCTTCTATATTAATAATAGGAAGATGAAGATGAGGAAGAGTAATGAGAGAAATATTAGCATCATCTACATAATCATCTGTTTAATTTCCATAATCTTTAACCTTTCTCTGAATAGTGATTTGATTCAGTCCATCAGGCAAATAGACAACTATATAGAGATGCTAAATAATCCCATAGTTATAATTGTTAATATTATAACCGAAATCCCAATAGTTTATATGAGGAAAAAGAAAAGAAAAAGGACTATTTGTAATAATCCTCTAATTCTTTTCTAAGTTTATTTGCAAGCCTAAAAGGAAGAGCATATTCGAGTATTTCTCCGATATAATCAGCTTTTTCGCTAATAGGTATAACTTGAAAATGTTCTCCAAGAGCACAAATTCTTTTAGCAGCTTCTACTGTAAAACTATATTGTTTTACAAGCCTATCTATTTGAGAAGAATAAGATTCAATATTATCATCATTCAAAACTCTTCCAAATATACCAGTAATTTCAATGTTTGCCATAGTATATAATTTTAATTGTTTATAATCAATACCGAAATCTAAATGGTCTATATGAGGAAAAAAGGGAAGAATAGGCGCATTTCTGCACCTATCTTCCCTTTTTGCTACTTCCCGAAGGAGAACACTTTCTTCTCGCGAGGCACGAAGAAGAACTTGATGGCTTCCTCGTCGAATTTCAACGCTTTCTCCATCATCTTATCTACCTCTTCGTTCATTGGGCCAACAATGAAGCTGTCCCAATCTTCGTGGAATCCGTCCTCTTTTACCTCTTTCTCTTCATCATTGGCGATATACTTGTCGCCTTTATGATGCTCAATGAAATCGAGAGAGAAAGCAAACTTGCACAAGATGGCTTTCACGATATCCATATCGTTCACCAGTTTGTCCTTGTAGAACTTCTTGATAACGCGGAACATTTCGGACACTTCGGCAAAAGCAATAACTTTACCAAGAAGAATCCAAAGGTCGTTGCCGTCAGGTCTTGCACCATCAACAACAACCTTGTTTGCATCTTCAACACGAACAATCTTACAATAACCTTTCGGTGCGAAAAGACTTTCAATGTTGTGAATTCCGTTAGCATCGGCTTCAGCTGCCACTTCTTTAGACTTTCCCATTTCTTTTGTCTTTTAGAAGTTATTGGTCTGCATTTTCAGCTCATCGTTCAGCCAGACCAAATCACTGGACGAGAGTTGGTTCATAATATTGAACCGAATTACCAATATTCTGTATGAGGACAAAATAAAAATCTCAATGACGGGGTACTTCAACTTCGTTTGCAACTACCGGGGGTGTTATAGTAATAGATTCATCTATTCACTCACTTACCTCAAATCTCCTTCAATCTCTCCATTTATCTCCTCTTTTATCTTTATCTTTATCTCTTTATTTATCTCTCTTATTTTCTTTATTTCTATCACCTTCTCATTCACTCACTTAAAATCCTCCTAATCCATAATATACAACATCTTCCCAAACTACTTTATAAAAATATACAACAATTATCATTTCATTTTCCTTTATCTCAATCTTTTTATTTCACTTTTATCATCTCCTTTCCCCAAATCTATTCCAATATAATATATTTTATCTTTTATACAAACCAAGCAACTAATATTTTTATTATGTTTACAATTTTTACATTTATTCATTTATTTTATCTTCTTTTTTAAAAAGATCTATATTATTTAATTTTTCTGTTGTTTCATTGCTTGGCCAAACTATATCCATATCTTCAAAAACATTCTCAACAACTCCTACCTGATATTCTCTCTCATATTTCATATTAATCTCCTTCTAAATTATTTATTTGAACTTCTTGTCTATCGTGTTCTTCTTGATAAACTCGTTCTCTTGATTCTTTATATCCCATAGCTTTTTCGTTTATGTTTATTTCTTTTAATAATTGTTTATTCTTTTCTTCTATTTCTTTTTCTATATCTTCTTTAGTTCCATCCATTTTTCTTTTTATATTCTTCTCTTCTATTTAGTTCACGTTCTATATTTTTCCATATTCTAATTTTATCCCTTCTACTAAGATTAGCTGAAGAAGTATCTGTCGTTTTCTTCTTTTCGTTTAAGAAAATCTTCTTCCAATTGATCATCTATATTCTTTTTTACTTGTTGAACAATCTGTTTACTTACTTCTTTAGACATATGTTCAACAAATTTTTCATCAACATCGTGTTTCTTTTTAATTTCCATATCTAAAAAATAATAGGGAGCAATTTTTTAAACTACTCCCCAATTAATAATTATTTAATGTTTCTTTTTTCTTTTGCTAATTTTAGCACCAAATTCTCCACCTTCTGTGGTTTTAAGTTCTTTTTCAATAACTTGCATTATTCTATCAAATTTGTCATCATCTTGAATAGTAACATCAGGAATCATACTTTTTAAATTTATCCAAGCTTCTTTATGTTCAGCCCATTTTAAATATTCATCATAATCATTCGGTCTTACAACAACTTCTTCTTTGACAATTTTTTCTACTGGAACATCAACATTTACTTTTATAACTTCTTTCTTAATTTTAGGCCAAACAAAATGACCAATAACAATACCTAAACAAAGAGATAAAATAATCCAAATAGCTACCATAGTTTTAAAATTAAATTTAAAAATTATTATTAAAGTTTCTTAATTATCTCTACAATGTTATCTTTTCTATATTTGCATACAAGTTCGTTAAATCTTTTATCATCAACAAATATATCAAATTTATCTACAAAAGATTCAATTCTTTCTTTATTTAAATCTTCATAATCGTCATAAGTACAATACTTTATAATTCGAGGTTCTTCAAATCCTCTACTAACAGCAATACTAAATCTTATTGTATTCTTTAATGATTTATATCTAACAATGAAAAAGAAAAAAGAATAAGGAGGAACAACAGGAGCTTCTAAAGCCAAATCTCCATAACCATATCGTTCAAGACCTTTGAGATCAATAACTGTACCGTTTTCATTAGTTTCAACCTCAGATTCTTCTACAACATCTTTTGGTTTAAGTTCTTCATCTTCAATTTCTTCTTGTTTGTGGTTTTTGTTCAACAAATAACATAGCGCCAATATTATCAACGCTATGGCAATAATTAAAATCCATTCCATATGATTAAAAATTAGTTATAACTTCTCCCTTTTCGTTATATTCTATTTGATAATCTTTATAATATTTGTTATAAATATTTCTAAATTTATTTAGATCTCCTTTATAAAAAACATTATGGTTTATAATATATGTACATTTTTTATTAGTTCTAACAATCAGATTGTGTTCTATCAATTCTTTATATAACGTATATTCAAACGCAGCATCATATTTTCTAAATCTACTAAATTCACTAATATTAAATTTAACAATATTTGTATCATTTTCAAGATTATATAACATATTAAATAGTACACGCATAGATGCTTTACTGAGTCTATCATAAATATATCCAAGTTCTCTAATATCTATAATACTATATTTAAAATCTATTAGATTGGATTCATAATTTATATTAGGATATGTGTCATAATTTTCTTTTACTTCAAATGGTGTAGGAACTATTCGATGCAATATATCAAGTGGAGCAATAGCAAACGGTTCTGCTTGTATTTTAAAACTCTTTTTATCACTGACAACAAGTTTTCGTCGTTTAGCTATATTAACATCGAAGCTTCTATCTACTTGAGTTTTAATCATAATACAATGATTATTAATGGCTATATGTTGGTCATATCTTCCCTACGGGGGAAATCGAAACATCTCGATTATATTTGTTATATAGAGTATAAATATTATTAATTACAATATATTGTCTATCATCTATATCAATTTTGATTATTATTATTTATATTCATTAATTTACTTCGTAAATTAATTCATATATAAAAGCAAATAGTAATCCCGAAGGGATTCCTATTTTGCGCGTGCGCAATAACGTGCGATGGTGCGTGCGCGTGCGTATTAATATAGGTATCAAAATCAACTGAGAGCAAAGATATAAAAGTTTTTTTGTTTTTGCAAATTTTTCTTCATATATTTGTGAAAACTTTGAGTTACTAATTATAAATATAGGTATGGTATGAGAGTATTAATAGACAAATCCAGCAATAAAAAACAATACATTGAAAAGGATAATTTGTTACTTGTCGAAGATAAAGATATTCTTAAATTCGATGTTATAGGAGGTCAAAGACATTTTAGATTTAATTCAATGTTTGAATTAATGATTAATTTATTAGAGTTTAAAAACCCTGAAGCAGCAATTTATTGGACACTTCTTTATACTGATGAACCTTATACAAGTTATAGACAAGTATGTATGGCTTGTCAAAAATATTTCGGAAGGTCTGAAAGAACTTACCATAAGTTTTTTGAAGATTTAACTCGTAGAGGTATAATTAAAACAGATTATCAAAATCGTGTATATGTATCTGAAGAATACGACATTAAAAAATTTAAAACAAATTACATTGTATTAAAACTTAGTTAGTATGTTACATTTAGAATCAAAAAACGCAAATTATCGCATTAGTGTTCCTACAAAGGAAAGTGAAATTAATAAAGAAACATTTAAAGAATTGTTATCTAATTTTACTCTTCCAAAGTATTATTGTGTTGTAGCTCTTAGATATAGAGTTAAATTATTTGATT